>JGI20213J14113_1000270_pt1 | contig 11671 bp, 10 predicted proteins | sample WetSurMetagenome_3_FD_14113 | JGI IMG/M metagenome (IMG submission 14113) | reverse complement strand
GCACGGCTTGTGATCAATCCGCCTGGACCGGTGAGATTCCGGTATGCCAATCGTTGTTAGAACTGTTTGAATGACGTTATGGATATTTGTCCATATTTTAAGGAACGGCACAAGTTAGACTTTCTTAAACAGCAGAGAAGTATTATCCCCGCCTGGCAACACAGACACGAGATCGCATAAAAAGCGAACTTGAGAGCCCCTATAAATATTTCATGTTCTGTAAATATTTCATGTTCTTGACAAAAAGGGAATATTTGATAAACTTTTAACCATAATTGATGTAAATGGACTCAAAAAGGAGGGGGAAATGCATACACTGAGAAAAGGATTTTTCTTATTAACTGTTAGTTTTGTCTTCTTGATCTCTTTCACGTTACCTGGTGTAGCTTTAGGTGAATCAGATACGGTTTGCGTTCATGGACACAGTGCCCGAGTGGAGGACGAAAATTTATTAAATTTTTTTAAGCCTAAATATTACGGTTGGGGTTTAGATTTTGATCTCTATCCTGGGCAAAGCACGTGGGTACATTTTTCTATCCCGGTACATGGGTCTTTGAACAGAGCCTTAGTTATAGCGATTAATTTCAAAACAGGCAGTTCGGATGCAATTGTTGATCGTATTGATATATGGAGTGCTGGGAATAAAGTAACACAATTTGATGTCCCAAATACATGGGGATATCAAAATTTAGTATTACCTTTAGGTACTATTTCAGATCCCATTGAAGTTGAAAGTTTAGGGATTTCAGTACGTGTGAAAGCCGGCTATAAAACACAAATGAGCCATAATTTCAAATTCTATAAGGCCTGTGCTGGTTATACATCAGTATCAACAGATTAAAAGAAAATATGCTTCTCATCTTTTATCTGCAGTATTTAGTCACAGGTGACCCTCGCATTTTCTGCTGAACCTGATTAAGTTAGGATTTTGAATAGAGTTTTGTTAAATCTTTACCGGGTCGACATCAACTTTTATTTTTACGTCCTTTTGGTTTCTGAATGCCAGGAGCAGGGATTTTGCCGTGGAATGAAGTTTTTCGCGAAGAGAGGATTTCAGGAGTAACTTGTATTCATTTTCACCTTTTTTGTTTTTTGCTATATAGGGTCCGATTATTTCGAGGGCATCAACTGGTTTTTTCATATTTGAGAGTTTGCTGCTGATGTCTTTCTTAGTTATGAATTTGATCAACAGCAGCTTTGAAAATGGCGGATAGGATAGGTCTCTGCGTCTCTCTAATTCTTCTTTGAAGAAAGAGTTGTAGTCATAATTTTTAAGGCATTTATAAAGATAGTTCTGCGGCATCCTTGTCTGGATAAAGACTTCTCCATCAGGGTCAATCTTATCAATAATAGATAGGATTTCCTGATAAGACTTTTCTGCTGACCTGAAATCAGGGAGATTAAGGTACAGGTCTGTGTTCAGAATGGCAGCCATCGCGAATCTGCTATCAGTCCCCAATCTTTTTGTCATCAATTTTGTGCCGATAATAATCCTGTTAGCATCTGTAAAGGTGGCCCCAATCAGAGCTTCAACCTCTGATTTCTTTTTTGCCCTGTCACTGTCGAGCCTGAGGGCTTTTATACCTAAAATAGCCTCAAGGTCTTCCTGCACCCGCTGTGTTCCGGCTCCAAGTAGTTGCATGTTATAGCCTCTGCACTTGCTGCAACTTTCAGGTACTTTGGACAGGGTGTATCCGCAATAATGGCATTTCATTGACATGTCCTGCTTGTGAAATACTATCGGAATCCTGCAGACAGGGCATTCCTCTATATGACTGCAGTCCATACATTGAAGGAGGGTTGAGTGTCCCCTCCTGTTTATCGCAAATATAATCTTTTTGTAGTTTTTTATATGCCTTGAGGCTGCATCGGTTATGGTTTTCGACAGATAAGGCTTGATATGTTTTTCGTATCTCATATCAATTACCTTAACCTTCGGTCTTTTTGTGTCCAATGAAGGGTTCAGCAAGGTATATTTCCCTGATCTGCAGTTATAGAAAGACTCGATGGATGGACTGATGGAGGAGAGGAGTACGACTGCCTTTTCAAGATAACCCCTCATTACTGCAATGTCCCTTGCGTTATAGCATGGACTGTTTTCCTGTTTATAAGAACTGCTGTGTTCGTGGAGCACTGCAATGAAGGATACTTTTTTCAAAGGAGCAAAAACAGCAGACCGGGTCCCCAGTACAATATCTGAATGGCCGGAAAGAATTCTGCCGATTGATTCAGACCTCTGCCCCCTGCTCAATTCGCTGTGGAAAAGACAGACCCTTTCCCCGAATCTCCGGTTTAGCAAAATGTACAGGTTATTTACCAAGGATACTTCTGGAACCAGAATGATTACATTTGAGGTTTCAGGGAGTATCCTTGTCAGTAATGAGTGTTCACAGGAGGAAGACGGGGCATGAAGGAGAAATGCTTTGTAGCTCTCTTTTTTAAATGATTTTGTAAGATCAGCAACCAGATTATTATTGACCTCGATCACATTTGGATCGTTGTCTTCTCCATGGGCCTTTTCTGACATAGTGTGACTGAGAATTTTTGTCTTTCTTTTTTTTACCTTTGTGAATGCCTCTTTGGGCAGCATGTTTTTCAGGACAAGCCCTTGTTCAGCGATATAATATTCAGACATCCACTTCAACAGCTTGACCATTGTGTCACTCAAAACAGGGCTGTCACCCTGAATATCCTGAATTTCCTTGATATTTCCGGATGGTATTGCCGGAGACTTACCCATAACTATCCCTTTTGTTATTTTGTTCTTCAGCGGGGCGCTCACAGCCATGCCAGGGGTTATTGTTTTCAGAAATGCGTCAGGACATCTGTAGGTGAGAGGGCCTATATTGACTGGAAAGATGATATCGACAAAATTCATATAAAATTCTATCACATTTGTCATCATTCTTATCTTTGTGTCATAATTTACCATGCTGAAAAGAATGTTTTTATCAATCCTTGTGCTTTTTGTCTTCTCATGCGCTGCGAAAGAGGTCAGGGTTCAGGAAGAAAGGCCTTTACCTCCGAAGGATGCTTACTATCAATATATGCTCGGTTATTTTGCAGAAAAAGAAGGAAAGTGGGAAGATGCAATCGAATATTACAACAAGGCCCTTGAGTCTGATCCTTCATCTTCTTACCTTAGAACCCAGATTTGTTATATGCTTCTCAGAACAGGCAAGGTGGCTGATGCAATATCAAAGGCTGAAGATATAATCAAGGCAGACCCTGATTATGTCCCTGTTCTCATGCTCCTTGGAGAACTGTATAACAGCAAGAAAAGGACTGAAGATGCAATAAATATATATGAAAAGATTCTGAAGTTAGAGCCGGAGAACCAGGAGGCATCGCTGTTTTTGAGTCTCCTGTATGCTTCCAGGAAAGAATACGGGAGGGCTATCAATATCCTGGATGAAGTCAGCACCAACCACCCTGACAATATAATGGCCACCTATTATCTCGGCTCGCTCTATATTGAGAAGGGAGATCTGGTAAAGGCTTCGGAGTATTTTGAGAAGACAATTACGCAAAAACCCAATTTTGATGCAGCCTATTTTAATTTAGGGATAATCAGTGAAATGAACAATAAACTGAAAGAGGCTGAGGAATATTACAATAAGACGATTGAAGTAAATCCACAGAATCTTCAGGCCAGGGAAAGGCTGGCGCAGATCTATTTCAGGCAAAAAGAAACAGATAAGGCAATAGAGCAGTATGAGAAGATCAGCAGCAGGATTCCTATAAACCTTGAGATACATATAAATCTCGGGATACTCTATTTTGAAGACAAACAGTATGAGAGGGCTATTGAGGAATTCAGGATTGTGCTCGAATCCCGGCCTGACAGTACAGGAATACGATACTATCTTGCATTATCGCTTGGAGAACTTGAAAGAACCAATGAAGCTATCCTGGAACTTAAGAAAATAATCCAGCAAACCCCCAAGAATCTTAACGCATTCCTTTATATGGGATTTTTATATTCAAAGAGTGACAGGGATGATGATGCAATTGCTGTTTATGAAGAAGTGCTGACTTTCGAAAAAGAAAAACCAGAAGTTTATTTCTATCTTTCAACGATATATATCCATAAAAAAGATTATGCAAAGGCAGAGAAGATATTGAAGGATGCAATCCCACGTTTTGAAAACAACGAAGATTTGAATTTTAATCTTGCCATAGTATATGAAAAAGCAAAAATGTTTGATGACATGACTGGGTATTTGAAGAGGGTTATCGAAATAAATCCGAAACATGCTGAAGCACTGAACTACCTGGGTTACAGTTATGCAGATATGGGGGTAAACCTCAGTGAGGCGCTTTCACTCATAAACAGGGCGCTTGAACTGAAACCTGAAAGCGGCTACATAATGGACAGCCTTGGATGGGTATATTATAAATTAGGGAAATACGATGAGGCTCTGAAGATATTAATGAAGGCTGTAGAAAAAGTAAAAGATGATCCTGTTTTATACGAACATCTGGGAGATGTCTGTAACGCGATGGGGTTAAAAGAAAAGACCAGGGAATACTGGGAGAAATCGATGGAGTTTCATACTAAAGGTGATGATGAAGGCCTGAAAGAGAGAGTCGAAAAGAAAATAAAAGAACTCGGACACGGAGACAGGGAGAAGCTGTGAGCCGGGGAGATTTTTCTCCGCGTCAGTTTATCTCTGATTCAACATCCCGATCCGCCCCACTTCATTTACGCGCCCCTGCAAAAATCAACTGGTTCCTTAAGATAGTCGGAAAAAGAGACGATGGCTTCCATAATATTATCAGTTTGATGCAGTGTGTAAACCTTTATGACAGCCTTGTAATTGAACATGCGGATTCTGTTGATATTGTGACTGATCCGGACATCCCACTTCACGATAACATAGTATATAAAACGGTAAATATTCTAAAAAAACATACACATTGCACAAAGGGAGCCAGAATTCAATTAAAAAAGAAGATACCTGTTAGCGCCGGACTTGGGGGAGGAAGCAGTGATGCAGCATATGCATTATCAGGATTGAACAAGTTATGGGGACTTCAATTAAGCAATGCGGAATTAAACGCAATTGGCGCAGAAACAGGTTCAGATGTCCCATTTTTTTTAAACGGTCCTTCTGCTCTGGTCGAAGGAAGGGGTGAAAAGGTTAACCCATTAAAAATACAGTCATCTATCATGCTTCTGCTTGTTAAACCCCCGAGCGCTGTTTCGACAGCATGGGCTTATACATCCTTTGACACATTTCATACGGATAAGTTGACAAAAAAACCTTTTGATATTAAACTTTTCTGTCAGGCTTTAAACAGGAAGGATTACGCCTCCCTCGGGAAAATGCTCGATAATGATCTTGAAGAAGTGGTTGCTGAAAGATATCCTGTTATCAGAGAGATAAGGCAAAAATTGACAGGATCAGGGGCGGTAATCTCCGGAATGAGCGGTAGCGGTTCCACAGTATTTGGGGTTTTTGAGAATAAAGATAAGGCTGCTGCTTCTGCTAATACAATGAAGCCGAATTGGTCATGTGTGGTTGAAACTCTTGTTTAAGTTAAGAGTTGGCAGCTAAGAAACTTTTAGTTATTATATCCTGACTTTTCTTTTTTAGCTTTTTATGGTGGGGCGTCGACAAACGGCAAGTCAGGAGACTTTGGATCTCCCATCTGGAGGTTCGAATCCTCCCGCCCCAGCCAAGGAAGCAGAATAGAGATAGCAGATAGAGAGATGGTTATACTGTGTCTCTATCTAAAACCTCAATATTAATATGGAGGGGTGATGCCTGAGGGAATTAAACTCTTTACCGGTAATGCACATAAGGGTCTTGCAAAGGAGATTGCTGACGATCTCGAAATACCCGTTGGGGATGCTACTGTATCAAAATTCAGTGATGGTGAGATCGCGGTTCATATCAATGAAAATGTCAGAGGCACTGATGTCTTTGTTCTGCAACCGACCTGCATGCCGGTAAATCATAATATCATGGAACTTCTTTTGATGGTGGATGCACTCAAGAGGGCATCTGCACACAGAATAACGGCTGTGATACCTTATTATGGCTACGCGAGACAGGACAGAAAGGTTCAGCCAAGGGTACCTATATCTGCAAAACTTGTTGCAGATTTGATAACTGCGGCCGGTACAAACAGGGTCCTAACTATGGATCTTCATGCAGCCCAGATTCAGGGTTTTTTTGATATCCCTGTTGATAATCTTTATGCCTCACCTGTGTTGTTAGATTATGTACATAATAAATATGATTCCCAGGATCTTGTCATTGTTTCACCTGATGCAGGTGGTGTTGAGAGGGCGAGGTCTTTTGCCAAGAAACTCCAGTGCTCTATAGCAATCATTGATAAAAGGCGTGAAGTTGCAAATATATCTCAGATAATGAACGTGATAGGTGAAGTGAAAGGTAAAGATGCTATTATCCTTGATGATATGGTTGATACGGGCGGAACTACTATTCAGGCCGTTTCAGCTCTGAAAGAAGAAGGAGCAAGGAATGTTATTGCTGCATGTACACATGCTGTGCTTTCAGGGAATGCGGTTGAAAAAGTAAACAAGTCCGTGCTTGAGGAGCTTATTGTCACAAATACGATTCCGCTTGACAGCAAAAAGGAAATGTGTAAGAAACTGACTGTGTTGAGCATAGCGACTCTCATTGGAGAGGCGATCAAAAGGATTCATGAAGAATCTTCTATAAGTTCGCTTTTTGTATAAAGGAAAAGGAGGAGAAATGGAAAGGATAACTATTGCTGTAGAAAAAAGGGGAGAGACAGGCAAAGGAGTAGCAAGATCTCTGCGGAGGAATTATATGATTCCTGCGATACTTTATAGAGGTGGAGATTCACTGCCGATAAAGATACCGAAGAAGGAGATTACGCAATTCATTAATACAACTTCTGGTGAACAGGTTATGGTAAACCTTCAATTCAAAGACGGCGAGAATAAACTTGCCCTCATGAAGTATTATCAGGTAGACCCTACGAACAGGGAATTGCTCCATGTAGATTTTTTTGAATTATTACTAACAGAGAAGGTAAAAGTCAGTGTGCATATAACCACTACCGGAGAATCGATAGGAGTAAAGAGAGATGGAGGTCTGCTGCAGAACCCGCTGAGAGAAATAGAAATTGAATGTCTTCCGGATAAAATCCCCGGCCATGTAAAAATAGATATTTCAGGGCTTGAAATAGGCCAATCATTACATGTTGGCGACCTGAAGCTTGAAGAAGGCATTAAGGTTCTTACAAATCATGGTGAAGTTATAGCGAATGTTATAGCTCCTGCTGTTGAGGCAGTTGCGCCTGTTGAGGAGGCTGTTGCTGCTGAACCAGTGGTTGCAGAACCTGAGGTTATAAAGAAAGGCAAGAAAGAAGAAGAAAAGGTGGAGGAAGCGAAAAAATAACTCTTCTGTATCCGTTTTTAACTGATAACTGATAACTATATTTATGTGGCTTATAGCCGGCCTTGGCAATCCAGGAAGAAAGTATGAGAGAACTAGACATAATGTCGGTTTTATGGTGATTGAGGAGGTTGCTTGCAGGAATAAAATAGATTTAAGAGATAAAAAAAATTTTAGAATTGGAAGGGGTTCTGCAGACGGAAATGATATCCTGCTTGTGGAACCCCTTCTTTATATGAATCTGAGCGGACACGTTATTAAGGATATGCTCAGGAAGTTTAATATCGAGCCTGAAAATCTCATAGTGATCCACGATGACCTTGACATGGAAACAGGCAAACTGAGAATCAGGAAGACAGGCTCATCAGGCGGACACAAAGGTATTGAATCGATAATAGAGCATACAGGTTCCAGGGATTTCTTAAGGGTTAAGATCGGCATAGGAAGAGAACAATGGATGCCCGCTGAGGAGTATGTGCTGAGAAAGTTCAGGAGGGAAGAACTTGTGGTAATGAAAGAAGCGATTCAGAAAGCAGCAGATGTAATCTGCTCGATTATCTCAGAAGGGGTAGATAAAGCGATGAACAGGTATAATTGCCTCCGATAACCGGAAAAAACATATGAAAGACATGCTTGGCAGAGAGGAACTAATCTCAGTAGAAAAGGCGTTAGAGCTCCTTTTTGCATATGCACCCTTCAAAAAACCCGCTGAAATCAACCTGCCTATCGATAAAACCTACGGGATGATAATTTCAAGGGATATCATTTCACTTGAAGACCTGCCTTCTTTTCACAGGTCAACGGTTGACGGGTTTGCAGTAAATTCTGCTGATACGTTTGGCGCTACAGAGGGGATGCCATCATACCTAAATATGAAAACTGAAATATTTATGGGAGAAACCCCCCGCTTTCTGCTGGGCAAGGGTGAGGCAGCAAAGATTGCAACAGGTGGAATGCTTCCCGATGGTTCTGACTCAGTTGTGATGCTGGAACATACACAGCAGGTAGATGAAACCATAATAGAGGTTGTAAAGCCTGTTTCACCCGGGGAGAATGTAATTCATGCAGGTGAGGATGCGAAAAAAGATGAATGTATTTTGAAAAACGGTCACAGGCTAAGACCGCAGGATATCGGAGCGCTTGCCGGTCTCGGGATCATAGATGTTTGGGTTTGCGGGAGACCACAAGTGTCTATAGTATCAACAGGCGATGAAATAGTGCCTGCTGATAAGCCTGTTAAGCCGGGCCAGGTCAGGGACATAAACTCTTATACTCTTGCAGGATTGATTTCAGGCGCCGGAGGCATTCCTGTAAAAAAAGGTATTTTCAGTGATAAGTATAATGTCATAAAGGATGTTGTTGAAAATTCTTTGAGAGATTCAGATATGATCCTGATTTCAGGAGGCAGTTCGGTAGGAACAAAGGATGTGACTGAAAAAGTGATAAATGATCTTGGCAGGCCTGGTGTCTTATTCCATGGGGTATCATTAAAGCCCGGCAAACCGATGATAGGAGGCATTATTGAAAACACGCCTGTGTTCGGTCTCCCGGGACATCCGGCAGCTGTTAATGTCTGCTTTGAAATCTTTATCAGGCCTGTTCTGGAAATTCAATCCGGAGCAAGCGAAGATAGATTTAACAGCAGGAAAAGGACTATACAGGCAAAGATTGTAAGAAACATTTCCTCAAGCCCTGGCAGAGAAGAACATATAGGGGTAGCCCTTGAAGAAAGAAATGGAGAAATATGGGCGGTACCCCTGCTCGGAAAATCAGGGCTTATTACAACATTAACGGGAGCAGACGGAACAATTGTAATTCCATTGAGGAAACTCGGAATCTATGAGGGAGAAACTGTTGAGGTCACGCTTTTTTATGAATAAAAGTGTTGACGAAACCTGCATTATGTGATAAGTTTTTCAAAATACCTTATAAAAAAGATCAAGTGTTTTTAAGAGAAGAAGAGGGCCGGCTATGAGAAATCTCTCTGTGATAAAGTCGCTGCAACATAAAAAAATAACCGCAATACTTATTGCAATCACAATAATCATTACCTTCTCTGTAGCATCAGAGACATTCCCTGCCGATTCCAACACAGAATACCAAAAAGCTCTTCAATACTATAACAGTAGAAAATATAAAGAAGCTGTAAGGCTTTTTAAAGAATACGCAAAGAAGAAGCCTGACGCTACTGTCTATTACCGGATCGGATATGCATTGTACCAACTCCGTGAATTTGATGAAGCGAACAGGTATTTCAGAGAGGCGTATCTCATCGACCCGGGTTTTTCACCTGGCCCTATCAGACCTCCTCAGGAAAATCCGCAGGAAAAGAAAAAGAGTGAAGAACCAGCCATTAAACAAGACACTTCAAAAAAAGAATCAGATATTCTTCCCCCGAAGGAAAAACAACCTACAGTAAAGCAGGAAGTTACCAAGGAAAGAGCTCCAATTTCAGTAAAACCAGAGAAATCACAGGTAACAGCCGTCCCCCCTTTTAAGGAGAGGGCCCCTCCTGGATCTAAACAACTGATTCCCGGTCAGGGTATCCAAACTCAAGTGACAGAAGCTCCATACATACCTGCAAAAAAAGATAAGCCATTTGATTTATTAGTATTCATAATTTATTTGATTTCGATTATTGCCTTTTATGTATATTTCAGTTTATGCCTTTTCTCTATAGCAAAAAAACTGCATATATCTGAGCCTTGGACTGCATGGGTTCCCATTGTCAATCTTTGGACAATCGTTAGCGCTGCCGGGAAACCGTGGTGGTGGATTTTGTTATTGTTTGTCCCCATTGTCAATATTTTTATAGGGATTTATTTATGGATTTGCATAACAGAAAACCTCGGTAAAAACAAACTGCTGGGCTTGCTCATGCTGCTGCCTGTTATCAATTTGATCTTTCTTGGCTTCCTTGCATTCTCCAGAGAGGGAAAACCTGTTGAGACGCCGGAGGCTGGAACCACTGCCTAAAGCTTCTATCAGTTGCTGAAATCCCTTGCAGTATTAGATTATTTATCTTTGTCCGGAACTACAACGACCTTCAGAGAATTCTTAGCCTCAGCGACCAATTTAAAGCCCTGCATAATGGATGACAACGGGACTCTGTGCGTTATCATTTCTCTGACATTAATCATGCCGCTGTCAATCAGGTTTATTGCCTGTTTTAAATCATCAGGTGCAGCACCATATGAGAATGTCACGGTAATCTCGTCTCTCCAGAACAGCAGGGATGGGATGCTTATGTCAGTTTCAGGGACAGCGAAAAAAAGGATCTTCCCTTTTCTGTTAACAGAAGACAGGGCATTATCAACTGCCTGCTTTGAAGCAGCAGAGACAACCACAATATCTGCCAACCTATCATCGTTGATGTTTTTCAGTATATCCACGGAGTATTTTCCAGCATCGACTGCGTGATCAGCGCCAAATTTAACAGCCATATTCATCCTGTATTCATTTATGTCTGTAGCAATAATCTTTACCCCTTTCACCTTTGCCAGTTGAATATGCAAAATACCTGAAATACCAGAGCCTATTATCAAAACTGTCTGACCTTTTTTTGCTCCTATCTGATTCTGGCTGGCAATTGCACATGCCAAAGGTTCAATCACCGCGGCATCCTCGTATGTAAGGGTCCCGGGAAGCAGAAAAGTCCCGTATCTGACATTTTCCTCAGGCACCCTGATATACTCCGCGAAACCTCCCGGATAATAATTTCCGGTATGAAGTGACTCACATGCAGTATAATCGCCTTGCGTGCAATGATGACATTTGTAACATGGCACGTGGTGAGAAACAAATACCCTGTCACCTGTTTTGAATCTCTCAACGTTACTTCCAACCTCAACAATTTCCCCTGCCGCCTCATGCCCCAGAACTCGGGGAGACTTCTTGATCCTATACCACTCCATTACATCAGTTCCACATATTCCGGAAACCTTCATTTTGACCAGGAGTTCATTATTTGAAATAGAGGGAACTGGCCGGTCTTCGATCCTAATATCGTCATTGCGGTAATAGACGGCAACTTTCATAACTTATTTCTTCGAATAGATCTCAAATGCTTCATCAACAGAAGCGCCTTTATGTACTACTGCCCTTATTGCCTTAATCATTCCGGAAGGATTGTCACTCTGAAAAATATTTCTGCCCATATCAACGCCTGATGCTCCTTCTTTGATAGCATTTGCCGTCATCTGCAGGGCGTCTCTCTCGGGTATCTTTTTCCCGCCTGCCATAACAACAGGAACCGGGCATCCTTCCACCACTTT
>JGI20213J14113_1000267_pt1 | contig 11722 bp, 10 predicted proteins | sample WetSurMetagenome_3_FD_14113 | JGI IMG/M metagenome (IMG submission 14113) | reverse complement strand
TTGCAAAAGATTTAGCAAAGTGGATAGATAAAACAAGAAAATAATATTCGTTGAATGTCATTGCGAGTAGTCCCGATATTCATCGGGATAAATTCCACGACGAAGCAATCTTAATAATGGATTAATAATTATCTGTGTCATTCTGGCCTTGAGCCGGAATCTACTTAAAACGATTCCTGCTTCCGAGGAATGACAATTCAAAAGAAAGAAATAAAATGAAATACCGCAAACTAGGAAAATCAAATATTGAAGTTTCAGAAATTAGTCTTGGCTGCTGGACGATGGGTGGACTCAACTGGGTCAACGGAGAGCCAAATGGCTGGGCAAATGTTGATGAATCGGAAGTTGCAAGAGCGATTAATTATGCAATTGACCACGGCGTAAATCACTTTGATAATGCAGATGTGTACGGCAACGGAAGAGCAGAAAGAATGCTTGCCAGAATTCTCGGGAACAGAACAAACAATTTTATAATAGCTACAAAAGTTGGCTGGTTCCCCGGTACTGCTGCTCATGCATTTGAGCCGGCACATATTCGACATCAATGCGAACAGTCTTTAATCAATCTTAAAAGAGATTATATAGATCTTTATTATTTCCATCACGGTCATTTTGGTGATCACGATGAATATCTTGATGATGCAGTTGAAGTTATGAACAGATTAAAAGAAGAGGGTAAGGTTAGACTAGTAGGGCAGTCAGCATATTCACACGAAGATTTTCTGAAACTAATACCCAGAGTAAAGCCGGATGCTTTGCAAAGTTATGCTAATGCAATGGAAAGGATATTTATTGATGAAGGATCTCCAACAAGAAAACTGATGGAAGAAAATCAGATTTCCTTTGTTGCTTTTAGACCAATAGGGCAGGGCTTGCTGCTTGGGAAATACAACAAAGACAATCCACCAACATTTGAAAACGGCGATCATAGAAAAGGCCTTTCAAGGTTTTCGCGAGAGAGCCTGGAAAAATTAGAACCAAGGCTAAACAGAATTAAACAAAGGTTCGGCTCTTCTGAAGAAGAGCTTGCAAGAGTAGCAATGCAGTTTTTACTTCATTACAAGTTTATGGGTTCCGTAATTCCGGGTTTCAGAAATCTTAGACAGGTTCAGGTTAATTTATCCGCAATGGACAAACCATTAACTAATGATGAGTTCGAATTTGTGAAGAGTGTGTTTTCAGAGTAGAAATTAATACTGATCAATTCGGCGGCATCTTTAAGTGAGTCGATGACTGCAATCCTTTGGAAACTTCGGGAAGTATTCCCATCTTAATATAAATTGGTCTTATATGTTTTCGGAGCGATGGTAAATTTTTGTAGAATAAAATTGCACCAATCAGACAAATTGCTCCACTCGATAAAATAGTATATGGTGCTCCAATTGTGCTTGCTAAAGTTCCAGCCATAAAACTTCCAAATGGTGCGGTTCCCATAAATGCCATTACATAAAGACTCATAACTCTTCCCCGTTTATCATCATCAACTAAAGTTTGAAGTAACGTGTTTGTAGATGCCATCTGCATCATCATACCAAAACCTGTAAACAGCATAAGTATAATAGAGAGATAAATATTTCTTGAGAAAGAAAAAAATAAAAGTCCGAGTGAAAAAATGCTTGTCGCTATAGCTATCCATCTTCCTAGACCTAAAACTGAATTTCGTGAAGCAAGATAAATAGCGCCGATCAATGCACCGGAGCCAACTGCCCCAAATAAAAATCCGAGCGTATGAGAATTACCATGTAAAATATCTCGTGCAAAAACAGGCATCAGGACCGAGTAGGGCATTCCTGTTAAACTCACCAATCCGATTAATAACAGTAGTACACGGATTGGTTTGAAATTGTAAGCATACTTAATCCCTTCCTTTAGTCCCTCCAGTACTTTCTCATTGAGATTGTTGTTTTGATGTTGGGAAATACGCATCAATAATAATGCTGCTATTACGGCTATATAACTAATAGCATTAATTAAAAAACACAACCCTTCGCCAATAGCAGAAATTAAGAATCCGGCAATGGTTGGGCCAATTAATCTTGCCGCATTAAATGTCAATGAGTTTAGAGCAATTGCATTGGGCAAATCATTCCTGTCTTCGACCATATCAATTACAAAACTTTGTCTTGTCGGCATATCAAAAGCATTTATCAACCCGGAGAATAAACTCAGCAACAAAATCTGCCATATCTGAATTGAGCCGGTTAATGTTAGAATCGCAAGAATAGACGCCTGAATCATTGCAAGTATTTGTGTGACAATTATAATTTTATGTTTATTATATCTGTCCGCTAGAACACCTGCAAACGAGGCTAAAATAAAAGTTGGAACCTGAGAAGAAAACCCTACCACACCTAAAAGAAACGCTGAATCAGTTAAACGATAGACAAGCCAGCCAAGTGCTACCTGCTGCATCCACGTACCAATCAAAGAAATACTTTGCCCTCCGAAGAACAGCTTGTAGTTTTGATAGCGTAACGCTCGTAAAGTCTGTTTAAAAAAAGCAGGAAGCATATAACAAAGATGTAAAATATTTATCTTAATTATAAGATTATTTTTACTGCGGGAATAAATAAACTTATGCACAAAATTCATTTACGGTTTTACGAAGAGCTGAACGACTTCCTTGCTGAGGAAAAAAAGAAGAAACGCTTCACACATCATTATATAGACCGCACATCCGTAAAGGACTTAATAGAAGCTTTCGGAATTCCTCACACAGAAGTTGACCTCCTATTAGTTAATGGCAAGTCAGTTAACTTTAAGTATTTAATTAATGATGGTGATGATATTTCTGTTTACCCGGTATTTGAATCACTAGATATTTCAGAAGTCCAGCACCTTCGCCCAAAACCACTCCGGAAACCAAAGTTTGTTGCAGACGTCCACCTGGGAAGCTTAACGAGATATTTGAGAATGATGGGCTTTGATGTTTTTTACAAAAATGATTTCAATGATGATAAGATTGTTCAGACTTCGTTAATAGAAAGAAGGGCGATTCTAACTAGAGACAGAGGATTATTGAAAAGAAATGAAGTAACTCACGGTTATTATGTTAGAAATACAAAAGTTGAAGAGCAAGCAATGGAAGTTTTAAATAGATTCGATCTTAAAAACGAGATAAAAGAATTCTCTCGCTGTACTGTGTGCAATGAATTGCTAAAACCAATAAAAAAGGAAACAATAATCAATCAGCTTCCGCCAAAAGTTGCTAAAACAAAAAATGAATTTTATGAATGCCCTTCCTGCAATAAAATCTATTGGAAAGGGACGCATTATCTCCGTATGTTAAAATTTATTAAATCAATAAAGAACATTGAACAGTAATTGACGTATTTTTGTTCAGATACTTTTAGAAATTTCATTAAAACAGTTACAATATTATGTGGATTATAATTCGTCTTCTTATCGGTATAGCCGTACTTGTAGCAGCAGAGTCTTATTTTATTCTTCGTTTAAACCGGGCAACAAAACAATTCTTTCCAAAGTTCTATGAAGGAAAATATCGCCTGGTAAGAAAAATATTCCTGATCTGGATAAATCTTTATCCATTGGTTTTACTTTTTATCTTTACATATTTTGGAATCACTGGTTCATACCTGACAGCACCGGAAAACTGGCTTCTCGATTATTTCTTGATATATCCATTCTGGATTTCTTTCGTTCTTATGATTCAATGTTTCTTGTTCTTCATACCTATTGATTTGATAAAGCTTTTATCATCTTTATTCATCAACAAAAAAAAAAAAAAAAAAAAAATTGGATTTTTTGTTTTCTATATTCCAATAAGGGTTATTTATGATTACAATATTGTTGATGTAAGAGAAATTAAATACGAAATGAAGAATCTTCCCTCATCTCTTGAAAACTTTAGAATAGCTTTCATTTCCGACATTCAGGCCGATCATTATACAGATCAAGCAAGATTGAAAAAATTTGTAAACACCGTGAACTTGTTAAACCCGGATTTAATTTTGATTGCCGGTGATCTAATAACAACAGGACCCGATTATATTAAAATAAGCGGACAAGAAGTAGGAAAACTAAAATCGAATTATGGTGTTTATTCCTGTGTTGGTGACCACGATAACTGGGCTTACAGAGATGATTATGCTAAAAGCGTTTCAGAAGTTAAAGCCTCTCTTTACGCCAACAATGTTTTGATGATTGATAACGGAATTAAAATGATAAAAGTCGATGGCGCCGAGATCAATGTAACATTCATAACCAATACTTATGTCCAGACCGTACCAACTCAAATACTTGATAGTCTTACCTCAAATAGTTTCGGCGATCTGAAAGTATTCCTTGCGCACCAGCCTCAGCAATTTTTAATTGATACAGCAGAAAAGTATAATTATAATTTGTACCTGGCAGGACATACTCACGGCGGACAAATCACTTTTGTTTTTCCATTTATTCAACTAACACCCACTATTTTCGAGACAAAATACACGAGAGGAGATTTTTGGTTTGGAGATATTTTGTTAGTTGTAACTCGTGGATTGGGAATGTCATTAGCTCCAATCCGTTACAACTCGACTCCGGAAGTAACATTAATTACTTTGAAGAACAAATAGAAATCAGTTGTTTACACTTTCAGAAATAAATATATATCCTATCAAGTCTCTCGGTGGAATCAGTCTTCAGACTGCTGAGGTGGAAGAGAGAGGATTGAAGCATGATAGAAGGTGGTTATTAGTAGATGAATCGAATACTTTTTTTACCCAGCGGGAGTTTCCTGAAATGACCCTATTAAAAGTTTCTGTTGAGAAAGTTGGTTTAACGATTCAGCATAAGATAAAAGGCACACAGAAAATATTTGTTCCGTTTGAATTCGAACATTCGAAAAAAGATAAGGTGATTATTTGGGATGATACAGTTATTGGTGAATTTTATAACGATCAGATTGATGAGTGGTTCTCAGATATTCTCAGAATCAAATGTCATCTTGTAAAAATGCCTGAGACTACAAAACGAGTTGTTAATACAAGTTATGCTAAAAATAAAATAGTGAGCTTTGCTGATGGATATCCATTTTTAATAATCGGGCAATCGTCGCTTGATGATTTAAATTCAAAATTGGAAATTCCATTGCCGATGAACAGATTTCGTACAAACTTTGTATTTACCGGCGGAAAACCGTTTGAAGAAGATAATTGGAAAAAATTTAAAATTGGTGATGTTAAATTTGAAGCTGTTAAACCCTGTGCCCGCTGTGTAATTACAACCACAAATCAGGAAACGGCTGAACGGCTGCAAGAACCATTATTAACGCTTTCAAAGTACAGGAAGATAGATAACAAAGTTTTGTTCGGGATGAATCTTGTCTGTGAATCCAACGGGCAGATTAGGATTGGAGATAAAATAGAACTGTCATAACTATTTCGAAATCAATAAGGAGACTGCTATGAAAAATGGACTAAAATATTTTATTGTTCTAATTTCTACTTTTCTTCTTACCACTCTCCATTCGCAGACTATCACCAAAGAAATCATTGAAAATGCTGAAAAAATCATTGGACTCGAGTTCACCGATGCCGAAAGAGATTCGATGCAAACTTCGCTTGACCAACAGCTTACTAATTACGAAAACATCCAGAAAGTTGAACTGGCAAACAGTGTACCTCCTGCAATTCTTTTCAATCCCATTCCCGTTGGATTTGAATTTCCCAAAGCACAGAACCCAGTAAAATTCAGTGATTATTCTTATACCAAATTACCTGAAGATATAAATGATCTTGCCTTCTATTCGATTGGCGAACTCGCTGAGTTAATCAAAACCAAACAAATTACATCAACTGAACTAACAAAATTTTTTCTTGAAAGATTAAAAAAATATGATCCTCAACTTCATTGTGTTATTACATTAACTGAAGAAAGAACTTTGAGACAAGCAAAGATAATGGATGAGGAAATTGCAGCAGGAAAATATCGTGGAATGCTTCATGGAATCCCTTTTGGTGCAAAAGATCTCCTGGCAACCAGAGATTACAAAACAACATGGGGTTCTGTTCCATTTAAAGATCAGATGATCGAGGAAGATGCCACTGTAATTAAAAAGCTTGAAGAGGCTGGTGCTGTACTTTGTGCAAAATTAACAATGGGTGAACTCGCGTGGGGTGATGTTTGGTTTGGAGGAATGACAAGAAATCCATGGGATACAACAAACGGTTCAAGCGGATCATCTGCTGGTTCTGCTTCATCAGTTTCTGCAGGACTACTTCCCTTCGCTATCGGAACAGAAACCTGGGGCTCAATTGTCTCACCATCAACCGTTTGCGGAACGACTGGATTGCGTCCGACATATGGAAGAGTAAGCAGAACGGGCGCGATGGCCCTTAGCTGGAGTATGGATAAGATAGGAACGATTTGCAGAAGTACAGAAGATCTTGCAATCGTGTTTAACATTATTAATGGTCGGGATGGATTGGATCAAACATTATACGATGTGCCATTTAATTATCAACCTGAAATTGATTTTAGCAAACTGAAGATTGGATACTTAAAGAATGACTTCTATAAGCAATATGATTTTCATTCACAAGATTCCATTACACTCGCAAAACTTCAGGAGCTCGGAGCAGAGCTTATTCCGATTGACTTACCTGATCTTCCGATCAACGATCTTGCAATAATTCTTTCAGCAGAAGCAGGCGCTGCATTTGATGAACTCACCCGAAGCAACAGAGACGATCATCTTGTTCGGCAAATTAAAAATGCGTGGCCGAATGTTTTCAGGTCTTCACGCTTCATTCCCGCAGTTGAATACATTAATGCAAACCGGATTAGGTTTCTTCTTATCCAGCAAATGGAAAAACTAATGAATGAAATTGATCTTTACATAGCACCATCGTGGGAAGGAGACAATCTTTTGCTTACGAACTTAACAGGACATCCCTGTGTTGTTCTGCCAAATGGATTTTCAAAAGATGGAACTCCAACCAGCATTACTTTTATCGGAAGATTATTTGATGAGGGTCGTCTTATAGCTTTCGCTAAAAAATATCAGGATGCAACGGAATTCCATAAAAAGCATCCCCCATCTTTTAAATGAAATTAATTTTATTTTACAATATCTCTTATAAAAAATAAAGGAAGTAAAATGAGCAGAAAAGTTGAAGTGGCAGGAATTATGGGTCCGGTATGGTTTATGGGGTGGCTGTTTACAATAGGTTTTCTTAAGGTGTCTTTTTTCCAGGGATTACTAGCCTTAATCATCTGGCCTTATTATATAGGCGACTTTCTTTCAAAGATCCCAGTTCAATAATGAAGCAGTAAAAAAACTATCCGGAAAATAAGATGAAAACAATTGGAATGATCGGTGGAACCGGTTGGCCTTCAACACTTGAGTATTACAGGATTATAAATCAGGAAACAAACAGGAAGTTAGGCGGATTGAATTCAGCAAAAATAGTTTTGACCTCCTTCAATTATGCAGAGATTGACAGGTTAAATAAATCGGAAGATCACGCGGGAGTTTATAAATTAGTCCTTGACTGCGCACAAAAATTAAAAAAATGTTCTGTTGATTGTATTGTAATCTGTGCTAATACAATGCATCAATATGTCGAGGAATTAGAAAAAGAGACTGGTTTAAAGATTGTTCACATTGGGGATGCTACAGCAAAAGAGATAAAGAAAATTAGCATTACGAAGATTGGTTTGCTTGGCACCAAGTTTACGATGGAAATGGATTTTTATACGAAACGTCTTCAGAATAAAGGAATTGAAAGCATCATTCCGCCAAAAGCCGAGCGGGAATTCATTCACAATGCAATTATGAATGAGCTTTTGAAAGAAGTATTCAAGAAAGAAACGAAAGAAAAATTTCTAAATATCATTAATGAGCTTGCAATAAAGGGTNCACAAGGAATTGTCCTTGGATGCACTGAAATACCTCTCCTTATAAAGCAGGAAGACACACGCCTTCCTGTNTTTAACACTTTGGAAATTCATGCTAAAGCAGCNGTCGATTTTGCNCTNGATTGAAAATTAATATTTCTCACTTGGTGATTTAAATCAACAGGTTGATTTCTTTAATTGTGTTGNGAAAAATATTATTCTATATTCGGTCAGGATATCTAAAATAGGAGGCAAGAAATGACTAGCTTAAATATACCCTCACTTAAAAATCACTTAACTGAGAGACGAGACAGACTACATCAAACTATAAAGTTTGTCCCTGATCCCAGCAAATTGTACAATTTACTTCAACAGGTTGACTCAGCACTTGAGAGAATTGATAATGGTTCGTACGGAATTTGCGATGTGTGTCACGATCCCGTAGAAACCGACAGACTTATTATGGACCCATTGTTGACAGTCTGCCTTGACCACCTAAATCAACACCAGCGAAAAGCTCTTGAACAAGATCTTGAGCTTGCAATAAAAATTCAGCGCAACTTATTACCAGAGAACCATCTTACTGTCAATGGCTGGGACTTCTGCTACCACTACAGCCCTGCTGGAACAGTCAGCGGAGATTTTTGTGACTTCATTAAGCTTGATGATCAATCTGTACTTTTCGTATTGGGTGATGTTTCGGGAAAAGGAATCTCTGCCTCTTTAATGATGTCGCATCTTCATGCACTAATCAGAAGTTTGCTTTCATTTAACTTGCCTGTGAATGAAATTGTTACACGTGCAAACAGATTGTTTTGTGAAAGTACTTTATCAACACATTACGCTACTATGGTTTTTGGAAAAGCAAACAAAGCTGGCAACATTGAAATATGTATAGCCGGTCACAACCCACCTCTACTAATCAAGAACGGAAATGTGGATATTCTTAATGCCACCGGAGTGCCGGTGGGATTATTCGCTCAATCAGAATATGAGCTGGTTAAGGTCGACCTTCAGAAAGGCAATTCATTAATTCTTTATACCGATGGTTTAACCGAGGCTTCGGTCAATGATGTGGAATATGGAGAAGAAAGACTCCGTGAACAGATTATAAAGTCCTCAAACAGCTCTGCTAAAAACGTAATTGATGATATCATTAATGATCACAAGAGATTTTTAAAAGATTCTCCGCCATTTGATGATATTACTATCACGGTTATGATGAAAAATTAATTTTGCGTCTGAATTATTACAATCTCAATTAAAAATTTTAACATTCCATCTATAAGTGTTGCTAATTAGCAATTAAGAAATTAATTTGAGATAGAGTAAAGTCTTATTCTTATTCCCCCGGTTTTTGCTCGAAACAATCAATCATCATAAGGAGGTATAGTTATGCGGATCAGCATAATCTTTTTTTTAGTGGCTTTGTTTTTAGTTTCCTGTAATAAAGAAGAAACAGGAAAGGCCCCGTTATTTAATAATCTCGGGACACTTCATTTCCCAATAACAACCAGATCTGAGCTTGCTCAAAAATATTTTAACCAGGGAATAATTCTCGCTTACGGTTTTAATCACGAAGAAGCTTTCCGTTCGTTTGAAGAAGTAGCAAGACTTGATTCCAACTGTGCGATGGCTTACTGGGGGATGGCTTACGTGCTTGGTCCTAACATAAACTTACCAATGGATGCCGGAGTAGTTCACACCGCTTATGAAGCAATTCATAAAGCTATTTTATTACTTGATGATGAAACACAAAAAGAAAAAGATTTTGTGATGGCGCTTTCTGAGAGATATTCTTCTGAAGCAATGGAAGATAGAACGCCACTTGACCAAGCTTATTCCGATGCAATGAGAAATCTTTCAAGTAAATATCCGGATGATCTTGATGCATCAACAATGTTTGCAGAATCAATTATGGACTTGCATCCCTGGGATTACTGGTTGAAAGATGGAACAGCGCAACCCTGGACACCTGATCTGCTCGCCGTGCTTGAAAGTGTTATTGAAAAAAATCCTGATCATCATGGAGCTAATCATCTTTACATTCACGTAGTTGAAGCATCGAAAAATCCGTATCGCGGGTTGCCAAGTGCTAACAAACTAAGATTCCTTGCCCCGGGCGCAGGACATCTTGTCCATATGCCGGCTCATATCTATATCAGAACAGGTAAATATCATGAAGGCTCTCTTGCAAATATCCGTGCGGTAAAATCCGATGAGGAATATATTAACCAATGTAATCAGCAGGGATTTTATCCCCTTTCCTACTATCCGCATAATTATCATTTTCTCTGGGCAACAGCAACTCTTGAGGGTGATAGTAAAACCGCAATTGATGCGGCGCTAAAAACTTCTCAGAAGCCGCCAGACTCACTAATGGATGTTTGCGGATATCAAACTCTTCAGCACTTTGCCGCTATACCGTTGTACGCTTTTGTAACTTTTGGGAAGTGGGATGAAATTATAAATTATGAAAGACCCTCCGAAGAAAGACCTTACATACTCGCAGTCTGGCACTACGCACGCTCAATGGCATTCATTGCAAAAGAAAATCTTGCTGAAGCTGAAAAAGAAATAGTGGAGTTAGAAAGATATCGAACAAATCAATCTGTTGAGGAACTCTTAATCTGGGGATTTAATTCAGCAGGTATTCTTGTTAATATTGCAGCTGAAGTAGCCAGGGGGGAGCTGGAAGCAAAAAGGAAAAATTATTCTGATGCAATTTCTCATCTTAAAAAAGCAGTTGAGTATAAATACTCTCTTAGGTATGATGAGCCGCCAACATGGTTTTATCCCTGCAGACAAAATCTTGGAGCTGTGTTGATTGAGGCTGGTAAATATAAGGAAGCAGAAAAAGTCTATCGTGAAAATCTTGAAGAAATTCCTGATAACGGCTGGGGACTGTTTGGCTTGCATCAGGCATTGTTGAANCAAGGCAAAACAGATGANGCTGCTGAAGTTGAGAAAAAATTTAATGANGCCTGGNAGTATTCTGATATTGATCTCACATCTTCGAGAATTTTATAATACATAATNAGAGGCGGTTCNNNGAACCGTCTCTAATATTTTATNTATTATCTAAACTAATTTNCCCTCTTTCATTATAAAGTGTTTAGAATTATTATCGTAAATGGNCTCAATGGTTGGACGATAGAAAAGAAAATCACGATGAATTTTTGAATTGTTATTCCCCNCACCCGTAAAATCTGCATTATTACCAAANGCAAGATGAGCGGTGCCAAGNGCTTTTTCATCNTCAAGCATATTGCCAGTAATGCAGGCTTTAGAATTTATACCGATTCCTAACTCACCAATTACCATCGAATCANTATCAACATTTTGCAGTTCAGTTATTTTGCTCACTAATTTTTTATCTTCACTATCAAACTTTGTAACCCTACCATTTTNNANATAAACTTTNAGNGGNGTTNCAAGNATNCCNATATCACCAACACTTGCGTTGAATACAACAACACCATTCGTTTCTGTTTCCAGTGGCGCGCAATAAATTTCCCCACAAGGAAGATTGCTCATTTCTCCAGCTTTTATAACTCCGACATCGGTTACAAATGGTCGTCCATCAACTCCCAACAAAACATCTGTTCCTTCCTCGGTTGTAATATGGATCTGTTTTGCATCCTTTAAAAACTTTAAAACCGATTCGGCACTGTTTTGCATCTCCAGATAGTTTACGTTCACGGAACCTAACATCATCGCTTCTGTTATACCCGGCATATGCCCCATTTTAATCAATTTGTTTTCTTCTACTTTAAAAATCCACTTAATGCGAAATGGAATTTCTTCTGAATTAGCTCTGAAAATATTCAGAACGATACTTTTTCCTGATAATAATTTTATAAGTTCTTCTGGAGGTTCT
>JGI20213J14113_1000266_pt1 | contig 11729 bp, 14 predicted proteins | sample WetSurMetagenome_3_FD_14113 | JGI IMG/M metagenome (IMG submission 14113) | reverse complement strand
AGCCCTGAATTGAAAGAAATGCTGGAAAGAATTTCTGCAACTTATGTATATAATTTTAATAATTATAGATATTCTGAAACAGTTTATTTTGCAAATTGCAATTTTGCTTTGGGTGTTGGCGGGTTGCATACCGAAGATGCTCCGGGGATATTTACCACAGATGAGAATTTTATTATTCAAGATATGGATGTTGCTAGCTATTATCCAAATCTTATAATTAATAATAATTTTTATCCAGAACATTTGGGACCTAACTTTATTTCGGTTCTGAAAAAAATTACAGCAGAGCGTTTGCAAGCTAAAAAAGATAAAGATAAAGTAAAAGCGGATGGTTTAAAGATTACAATCAATTCCATTTTTGGAAAGATGGGTTCTGAACATTTTTGGCTTTATGACCCAAAGAAATTCTTATCCACTACAATTAGTGGGCAAATGGGTTTATTAATGTTGGTTGAAGGTATGTATTTAAATGGAATAGAAGTGATTAGTTGTAATACAGATGGTGTTGTATGTCGTATTCCTCGTAATCTAGAAGAAAGATATTATGAAATTGCGCATGCTTGGGAAAAGGCAACTAATTTAGAATTAGAATTTACCGAATATAGGAAATATGTTAGACGTGATGTTAATTCATATATTACTGAAAAGGCAGATGGGAGTACAAAAGAAAAAGGTGCTTTTCTAAAAGAAGTGGATTTAAAAAAATCCTATCATATGCCAATTGTAGCTAAAGCACTTCACGCTTATTTTATTGATGATGTACCTGTGCGTAAAACCCTTGAAGATTGTAAGGATATTATGGAATTTTGCATCTCTCAAAAGAGCGCAAATACTTTTTCGATTGAACTACATAAGGGGAAGAATATAGAAAAACTACAGAAAACAAATCGCTTCTTTATTACTACTAAAGGTGGCGCTTTATTAAAAAGAGCAGAATCTACCAACAGGTTAATTGGTCTATATGTTGGTAGGCAAGTTCAAATTCTCAATGATTATAATGCTGAAATTCCTTTCGAAAATTACCATGTAGATTTATCTTTTTATGAAAAAGAAGCGATGAAAATAATAGACGAAATAGAGCCAAAGCAGATGATTTTATTTGATTTATTGTTTGAAGATTCTGGAAAGAAAAAAAAGTTTGAAATTCCAGCAAGAATAGAACCAAAAGAAGAAAAAAATGCTACATCTAATGATATAAATAAATTAGGTAAAAATCAACTTATCAAACGAATTGAAGCAATTGTTAATAACAATCAAAAAATAGATGGGGTAGACCCTCGCTATGTCTATATAGATGCCTTTAATATAAAATCAATGACAGCTATTGTTTATTGTTTGGCTAAAGGGGTAAGGCAACCCATTGTTATAGATAAACAAGCATATAAAAAATCTAAGTTAGAAATAGGGCAAATAATCTATTGTAATAAGTTTGAAAAAAAAGACGGTATCTTTTCTATAGCTGATTATCGCATTACTGAAAAATTAGAAGAGATTGGCGAGAAAATGCTTTAGACCCTTGACAAAAATAGAAAAATATGATATAATAAATGACCTTGAAAGGAAACTATATGATAGAAGCTTTAGAATTCGATGATATTTTAATTAAACCCATCCCCTCTAATGTATCATCACGAGATGATGTTGATATAAGTGTTAAGCTTACTGATGGCTTAACACTTAAATTTCCCCTAATTGCTTCCCCTATGGTCGGAGTAGTGAACGGGCAATTTGCCCATCTTCTCTCTGATTATGGGGGTTTAGCTATTATGCATAGATTTTACGAATCTAAAAAAGATTTGATACAAGATATTAATGATAATGTAGAATACTGGATAGATAACTATGGTATTTCTATAAGAATTGGAGAAGAGAGAATAGAAGATTATTTTATTTATAGTCCAAAAGTTATATTGGTTGATACAGCCAATGGTTATACAAAAAATTTATTGGATTATTGTAATAAAGTAAAATCTAAAATATTATCAGAAAATTTATCGATTCTTTTAATGGCTGGAAATGTGGCAACGATTGAGGGGGTTAATATGTTGGCAGATGCTGGTTGTGATTTAATTAGAATAGGAATTGGTGGAGGAGCACCTTGTTCAACTAGAAATCAAACAGGAATAGGCTTTCCCAATATATCCGCACTAGAAGAATGTAGTATGACAGATAGAAATGTAAAGCTTATTATCGATGGAGGAATTAAAAACTCAGGAGATTTTACAAAAGCGATTGTGGCGGGAGCAGATTTAGGTATAGCAGGAATGTTATACGCACAATGTTTTGAAGCACCCAACAAAGGTATGATATATGGAATGGCATCAAGAACTCATATGAAAAATACCAATACAGAAATAAAATCAGTGGAGGGAATTGATATACCAATAGATAAAAAATATTCTCTAGAACAGTTTGTAAGGGAGTTTGGCTACGGTATTAAGAGTGCTGGTACATATCTAAACGCCCATAATTTAAATGAAATAAGCAGAAATGGAAAATTTATAAGAGTAACCGACCACGCAATTAAAAAAGGATTATAATGGATAATGGATACCCTTTTAGTTTTAATTACCCTAACTTGCATGCTAATTACATTACAAGAAAAAGAAAAGAATGGACAAAAAAAGAAATGAGCGATAATAATAGAATAGTATTTGTGGATGTCGATGATGTATGTGCCATGCTTGAACCTGTTTGGTTAGGGCGTTATAACAAAGATTATAACGACAATCTCACAGATGAAGATTTAAAAGATTGGTCTATAGAAAAATTTGTAAAGCCAGAGTGCGGTTTAAAAATATATAGTTATTTAAAAGACCCTGCAATGTATGATGAAGTAATACCTAGAAAAGGTGCACTCGAAGGGGTGAATGCTTTAAGAGAAATGAACTATAGAGTTTTATTTGCTACTTCTTGCCCTGTAGAAGTAGCCGGAAGAAAATTTCATTGGCTTAGAGAGCATGGGTTTGTTAAAAAAGAAAGAGATTATATTGAGATACGGGATAAAAGTCTTTTAAGAGGAAACTATATGATTGATGATAGTTATGACAATGTTTCTGGTTTTATGGGTTATGGGTATTTATTGACAAGACCTTGGAATAAGAAATATACATGGTATCACCGAACAGATAATTGGGAAAATTTTATAGAGATAATGAAAAATTATTTAGGAAAAGGAATGTAATATGCCAGCTAGTAAACGTTTTATGGAATTAACTGAACAAATGAAAGATATTCACAAAAGAAAAAATGCTGGTTATGCGGGCGATTGTGATGACCCTTGGGCAAATTTTAGACAATCTGAATTGTTTGGAATTTCATCTTTCGATGGTTGCATGATTAGATTGTCGGATAAATTTATTAGAGTTGCTAATCTTAGAAAAAATCTAAATAATGATAAGGTGGGAGAATCCATTAAAGATACATTAATTGATTTAGCAAATTATGCAATAATTGCATATTGTTTGTATGAGGAAGAGGAAGAAAAAAAACAGAAAGGAGAGTGTAATGAAAATATTGTTTCCACAAAAGAGAGCAATCTCAAAGACAGCCATGAATATTTTAAAACAGAGGTACTTCGGAGAAGGGGAGGGGAAATGGGATGATGTAGTTAATAGAGTTATAGATAATATCATACCGGAAGCAAGTGAGGAACGAAAAGAATCTACAAGAGAAATGATGCTGCATGGGTACTTTATCCCCAATTCCCCATGCCTTGTGAATGCAGGAAAATCCGGTGCGGGTTTGGCTGCATGCTTCGTAGTAGATTTTCCAGATACAATTGAGGGGATTTATAAAACAAAATTAGATTTCGCTCTTATCGCACGTAAGGGTGGTGGTTGTGGTACTTCACTATCGAAGATACGACCAGAAGGTTCTAAAGTAGCAGGTAGTACACACGGTTATGCGGGTGGTGGTGTAAAATTTGCGGATACAATTTCACATGACGCAGATGCATTGACTCAAGCTGGATTAAATTTATAATTATAGAGTCCCTACAGAAAGTAATTTTTGTAGAAAACCTGAATATCGGAGAAAACCTAGAGATAGATAATTCCGAAGCAACTAGTTAAAACTAGAGGCTCTAACGACTACCAAAGGTATCCTAACTTTTGAGAAGAAGGATAATGGTATAGTCTGAACTGCAACAATAATCTTAAGATGAAATTGCAGAAATAAGTAGAAATACTTATTCGCCTATTTAATAGGTCATAAAAGTAACAGAATGTCCGAGCAATGGCAATAATGTTTACTGAATCTGTTTATCACCCGGATATTTTAAAATTTATTACAGCAAAACATGAAGAAGGGCGTATTGCTAATGCAAATATTTCAGTGGTTGTTGATGATGCATTTATGAATGCTGTAATAAATGATGAAAAGTATTGGACAGAGTTTAGTGGTGTAAAATACCAAGAATATAGAGCGAGGGACGTATTTGAACTTATTGTAGAAGGAATGTGGAAAAATGGAGAACCCGGAGTACTCTTTAAAACAAGGATTGATGATTCTCCGTATAAATATAGCGGGCAAGAAATATTTGGTACTAATCCCTGCTCGGAGCAGCCGCTCCCTCCTAACGGAGTTTGTAACTTAGGCTCTATAGATTTATCAAAATTTTTAGATGAAAAGAAAAATATAAATTGGTTTCAACTAGGTTATGCTGTACGTTGGGGTACACGCTTTTTAGATGCAGTAATCGACAAGACAGGTTTTCCCACCAAAGAAATCGAACAATGGGCTTTAGAGAATAGGGCAATCGGTCTTGGAATAATGGGTTACGCTGATTTATGCTTAATGAAAGAAATTCCTTATGGTTCTCAAGAAGCATTAGACTTATTAAACGAAGTTCTACGTTTTATTTCTCTATATGCAGAAAACGAATCTATAAAAATGGGTATGGAATATGGTGTACCAAAAGCATGTGAAAATTTACCTAGACCACGTAGGAACGTTACTCTTACTACAATTGCACCAACAGGGACAATTAGTTTAATTGCTGGTTGCAGTTCCGGAATAGAACCTATTTTTTCTGAGATAACTATACGCAACGATAAAACAGGTACTTATACATTTGAAAATAATTTAGCCGATAAAGAATATTTTCGTTGTGCAGTTTCTATGAATGGTGCTAAAGAAGTTACTTGGGAAGAGCATATTATGACCTTAGCTACTGCGCAGAGAAACATTGATAGCGGAGTTTCAAAAACAATTAATTTTCCAACACACACCCATAGAGAGACCATCGGGAAAGCTGTCATAATGGCATGGAAAGAACAATGTAAGGGTTTAGCGGTTTACAGAAATGGTTCAAGAAAGGATGAGGTTCTAAGTCCAAAAGAAGTTAAAAAGGATAAGTGCCCTATTTGTGGAAATGATATGATACATGTTGATGGAAAGCACCGTTGCTTAGTTTGTACTAAAGACGATTTGGTAGAAAAAACTGTAAGTTATTATGATTAAGAGGATAAAATGGAATTAAATGATTATGTTAAGTGGACAACCAATACATGTGCAGAACTAGACACTCGCAAAGAAGATATAACCCATATGCTTTTTGGTATGATTACAGAAGTTGGAGAATTAACAGATATTTTCAAGAAAAATTTAGCCTACGGAAAAGAAATAGATTGGGTAAACGCAGGAGAAGAGATTGGTGATATAATGTTCTATATAGCTAGTTTTTGTAGNATTACTGGTCTTGATTTGGAATATATTATAAACACTAATGTTTTAAAATTAGAATCACGTTATCCGGAAAAATTTACTGAATATCATGCTTTAAATAGAGANTTGAATAAAGAAAGAGAAATACTAGAAAAGTAAAAAAATGCGGCTCATTCGAGCCGCATTTTTATTTATTTTGTATATCTCTCTAATCTCATATTTACTTGATTTTTTGCTTTTCTAGCAGATTTTTGAAATTTTGCCTGATATTTTTTGGCAACCTTTTTTACCTGTTTTCTATTTTCCTCATCCTTCAAATATGCCACCAATGCTGCCGAGATGATAGAAACTGTTGCTATAGCAACCCCTCTGATAATTTTATCTTTCATTTAATCCTCCTTTTTTTAAACATGTATAATATTATAACCAATGAACCCACCATAAAGCAGATTATTGGAACCCACACACTCATTTTACATCCATTCTGAAACCGATACTAAATCTTTTTTAAGCTGGTCAAAATCAAAACCGGGTGAAAATTCCGGGTGTGATGCTTCAGGGGGAAGAACAACATAAGCTTCATCTACACACCAATCCCACCATTGCCATGTACCCTTTTGTACATTTCCCCAAGTTAGTATATTTAAACCATCTTTATCATAGCCAGTTACAAAGACCGCATGACCAGCGTTTAATAGTTTCCCGGGTTTCCAAGGAGTTCTATTTCTAAATTCCTCTAAACATTTTTCTTGTACTTGAAATCCTACAAATAAACCACCAAACAAATTAATAGCTTGCTTGACATGGGTATGATTAAAATGATTTAAACTCATATAAGCATAAATTGTTTCTCCCATTATAGAATTTTTTCTAAAATAATCTAATACTGATAGCATAGCCAATCCCGTATCATCTCCGCCAGTCAAATGAAAATATATTTTCTTTACTAAATCTAGAGGATATATACTTTTATTTCCTACTAAACCGCTCCATACTGTATCTCCATGCGCCATCCCTACAATTGTACAATCACCGATTTCATCATTTGCCATCATAGGAAATAAAATGGTTGGGTCATCCGGGTCAATATTTTCATATACCCTCTTTAGTGATTCAAAATTATCAGGTGGTGTTGGAACATCATCTTTTAAATAATTCTGAAGAAGAAATGTACGATAATCTCTCACTGGGGGTTTCTTTCCAAAACGTAAACTTGATTCTAACATATTACCTCCTTATGGCAATCTAGTTAATTCTACTTTGATATATATCTTTTTACCTAATTTGTACCAATCTTTTCCATATTGGTCTTTCTCAACGGCTTCCGGATATAATTTTTGTCCCATTTTACTTGACCCACATACATTGTTTGGGTCATTTGGATTGGGTGCATGACGTAAATTTGCTTCTCCGGTATTAACAATTACCATTTCTGGTACAGTACCGGGAGGTATAACTATACTACCGCTTCCTATAGGTACAATGTGTGTACCATATTTAGCGTTGAATTGTGCACATGTACCATTAAACCTGTCTAAGTCCATATCGGGGTCTCCATTTGTTGAACCATATTCGGCGGCTTTTTGATTTCCATCTGCGCTCCATTGCCAATGTGTCCAAGTAGACCAATCATAAGGCATAGTAGGAGTATCTCTAGTAGTCCAATTTGCCACCCATAATACTCTTCCGGTCCAATAATTACTTCTAGCCACTTTGGAATTCCAAAAACCAGCACTGGTATAAATCATAGCCTTTTTACCAGTTAAAGCGGTCAATTTTGTATCACATGCTTTTAACCAATTTAAAGTGCCAGTTGGGTCTAAAACGGTATATTCAGCATCTAAGACAATATCTAATTGTGGAGAATGAGTTGCTATTTCTTCTGCAAAGCTTGTTGCTGTTAGATTGGCATCTTGCCCTATATTGCAAAACCAGTAAACCCCAACAGGCATGTCTTGTGCCCTTGCATCCCTGTAAAAAGTATCGGAATTAGGGTCTTTCCATTGAGTACCATATCCTAATCTCATAATAACATATTGACATTTTGTTTTAGTAATAGAAAAAGCCATATTACCATTCCATTTGGAAATATCTATTCCTTGTACTTCCCAATTTATTGCCCCATATAAAGCACGATATACTCTATCATAGACGCTTAATTTAGGTAATACTCTTTTAGCAGGGTAAGAGCAAGTTGGGCAACCAACTCTAGAACCACCACAAGTGGGACATATTTTAGCCATTTATTCCTCCGTTTCTGTTTTATTTTCTAAAGCTATCAATGAACCATTTGTAAATTGTTCAATTGATTTTAAAGTATATTGTTTTATTTCTTCTTTCTTTGCTTCATCTGCTTTTAAATCTTCTTCTAGCCTTGGGTCGATTGTTGAATTTCCAACTCCTGCTTGCTGCTGGTCATCCGGTCTATTTTTATTGTTGGCTTTTCTTTTTGTTTCAAAAGCATTCAATCTTACTTGCATATCCTCTAAATTATAATTCAATTTCCTAATCTCTGAATCTTTATCAATATTTGCTTGCATTAAATTACCTATTTCAGTAGTTTTGTCTATTAAAGCTTTTTCAAGCTCAATAACTCTGGCTTGAAGTCTGGTTACTTCTGCTTGTAATGGAGCAATAATATTCATAGCTGCATTTTGTGCAGCGGTATTCATATCTAATTTTGCCTGTGTCTTATCTTTGTTCGCTTGGTTAACCAATGCCCATACACCCGGAACGATGGCGACTACAGCAATTACAATTGATACTATAAGTGATGAGTCCATACTACTTTTTACCTCCTTCTATGAGTTGAATGAGCAATATTCCTATGGTAATCAATATGACTAAACCATGTAAGGATACTAAATCGCCCCATACTAAATAAGCTTGTTTAGATAATAAATTAAATGCTGATGCTATTGAGTATATTAAAGCATTTGTAACAAATAATAAAGGTGCTACAGCATAATTTTTTTTCTCTTTATCAGCTTTTTTAAAATAAATAATCCATGTTATACCTCCGGATATAATTCCGACAATAATGAGCATGCGTAAAACAAAATCTATATTCATTTTTACATGCTCCTTATCTTGTTTTTCATTATTATCCCATAGCAAGTTAATAAAATTATTGCATGTGTGGCTACTATACCTCTCCATATGAAATAAATTTCATAAGAAAGCGAATTAAGGAAAGTCGCTAGCATAAATATAAAAGCATGAATCGAGAATAGGAATGGTCCAACAGCATAATCACCTTTTGTTCTATATTTTCTATCTATAAACCATAGCCCCCATATTATAGCATTAATTATAACTAATATCACCAAAATAAAGTTGACTAATGATTGTATTATATTATATATGTTTGTCTCCATTTTTATTTTCTACCTCCGTAATATTTTTCATTAGTTTTTTTTCTAATCTGTCCATATAAGTTTTGTTGTTTCTCAATCTATCGCAAGCAATGATTGAGCCAATAAATAGTAAAAGGATACCATGTGTATTAATCAGACTACCCCAAGTCCTTATCAAGAGCAAATTTTCTCCTTCTATTATTGGAAAATCAATTAATAAATGCAAATAATATAAACCAAAAAGAAATACATTGATTAACCAAGTAAGGGCAGTAAAAGCGGCAGGTTCTTTAAATTTATTTTGAAAATAAATCCATATGAGAATACTTATAAATGCTAAAAACGTGTTTATGCTTACGATAAGAGTAATTCTATTCATGGTACACACCTCTTTTTGGCTCTATAATTATATATGATAATATTATAATCAGAGCATGTAAACGCACTATCGTTGACCAGATTAGCAATCCTTGAAGTGTTAATATATTTATATTATATTCCCACAATGTTATCGCAAGATAGAATAAAAAAGAATTTAAAAAATAAGTAAAAGGTGCAATGATATATCCTTTTTTATTTCCATGTCTGGTTAAAAATAAAACAGATATGATTACTCCAGCTAAACTCCCAAAAAGTAATATATTCTGCATAACTAAATTTTGTGTTACATCCATATAATCCTCCTATTTTCTTCTTGCTATCGGGGCAATAATTAGAAATGAAATCAGCAAGAATAAACCATGCAAACGTACTACCCCTGACCATATTTCCAATTCGTTGAAAATTTAATATATTAATTCCCCACACTAATGTTGAATGTAATGCTAAATTATATAAAAAGACATCTAAAAAATAGGTTAAAGCAGCAACCGCATATCCTTTATGATTTTTATATTTAAACATATATATAATTGAAATAATTATTCCAATAAAAGATACAAGCCATATAAATGAGTGTATCGGGTTTATCCCAAAATCCATATTAACCTCCTTTAAAATTTGTATAAGATACTTATTATAATGAAGAGAATATACTCTAATATTACATTATAAAATGCGTCTTTTATCATATTATAAACCGGGACCATTTTTACCAATCCCGAATGATATTTTTCTATATGCATATATAACTTTCTTTCCAATAGAGAAAATTATATTTTCTGATGTTTGTAACTGAACACAATCTCCCATTTTTAATATTACTATATTAGTAATTAATATTGTATTTTCTGATGTTTGTATCTGTATACAATCATCAACCCTTAATATGTATATATTAGTTGTTATTCTTAAATTTTCCGCTGCTTGCAATTGGATTGCATCATTAACAATAAGCTCAAATTTTTCACCCTCAGAACCTATTGCTAGATAAGTAACCCAACATGTTGTAGCGTCCGGGGTATCCATAACTGTAGTAAGTATATTTTCTGTTATGCTTTTTACACTCATTAAACCAACTATTGTATCATGTGTTATGTGAGCGTAAATTTTATTATCATAACTAGCGAGAGCCGTTTCTTCTGCGGCACTTAGATTATCCTCATCATAAATAGCTTGAACAGCAGAATCAGACACAGAACTTACAGCCCCGATGCTTATTTTGGCATTATCTGTGACAGTATCTTGTGTAGATTGTGCTCTATTGGCACTTAAGAACAACAAGGCTTTTGGGGGAAATTCGAGTGTCGTAACTATATCATCTCCATCTGTACGAGTATTGAAAGAACCAACAGAATATTTACCACCTTTTAGACAGATATAAGAATAATAATAAGCAGTAGTACCTTCCAAATGATTTAAGGTAAAACCATCAGAATCAAGTGACACAAGGCTTTCACGGTGGCTGCCTAAACCAGATAATATTTCTCCACCATAACCATATCCGGAAGTATTCGAAGTAGTTGCTCCTCCTTGTACATAGCCCATTATAACCCCTTGTTTACTAGCATCAGTTCCTATTCCTACTGAATAATTAATAGAGGCTACACTTGTTGTATTCAGAGAAGTCAAGAGATTGGTTGCAAATATCATAGCGTCTGGTTGAAAACCAATTCCTGTAACACTATGGTTTCCTGTTGATGTTGCCATAGTAGAAGCGCTAATAGAAGCCTCTAAACCATCACCTCCTAATGCCATGTAATCTATTCTACGGTCCCATGAAAATTTATCATCGACAATAAAACTAAAACCATCTGAATCCATAGAATAAAAATCTAATATACCATCAAGAGTAGAGGAGGTTGTATAACATCTTATAATTTCTGTGTTATAGTGTGACTTTCTTACAGCAGCCGTTAAAGATGCGTCATTGCTCACTCCGTTTATACAGAATCTATTGGAAGAACTTATTGCAGCACCAAAACCTATATTGTATGTTTCCGCATAGATACCACTTGTAGAAGAGATTGCTCCAGCCCACCATACAATAATTATTTTAGGTCTAAATCCCAAACCTGTAATACTTTGTATTTCTCCAACGTCTAAATCTGAATTAACGCTAAAACTATCAACTTTAGAATAAATCTGTATTCTAGGTTCTATTTTATCTGCGGTGTGAATTTGGGAGCAGTTATTTATTTCTAAATTATAATGTTGAGTTAAGATGATATTTCCAGAAGATTGTATTTGTGTAGGATTTTGTATTACAAAACCAAGTCCAATTAAATTATCACAAATTTGTATTTGAGTAGAATCGTTTATTGAAAG
>JGI20213J14113_1000265_pt1 | contig 11819 bp, 13 predicted proteins | sample WetSurMetagenome_3_FD_14113 | JGI IMG/M metagenome (IMG submission 14113) | reverse complement strand
TATTCTTTATTGTTTCGACATAGCTTATTCGTTTCCATGGTCTTTTGAAATTAATTTGCTTGTCTTCATATGTAAATTCAAGACTTCCAAAAACTTTTGAGCAAATATGCTCAAATAATTCTTCAACCAAATTCATCATCCAATTGTAATCTTTATATGCAACGTAAAGCTCAAGCATTGTAAATTCAGGATTGTGAGATCTATCCATTCCCTCATTTCTAAAGTCTTTTGAAATTTCATAAACTCCATCGAAACCTCCAACTACTAATCGTTTGAGGTAGAGTTCATCAGCAATCCTGAGAAATAAATCAATATCAAGAGCATTATGGTGTGTTACAAATGGTCTGGCTGAAGCTCCACCATATAACGGCTGAAGAACTGGTGTTTCTACATCAAGATATCCTTTATTATCAAGATAATTTCTAATTGAGGAAACAATTTTTGAGCGCTTGATAAATACTTCTTTAACATCCGGATTTACAACTAGATCAACATATCTTTGACGATATCTTAATTCCTTATCGACAAACTGATCATACATTATTTTGTTTCCCGATTCATCGACTGCTTCTTTAGCGATTGGTAATGGACGTAATGATTTTGCTAAAAGTTTTAAGGATTTTAGATGAACAGATATTTCACCTGTTTTTGTTTTGAAAACATAACCTTCAACACCAATTATATCTCCAATATCCATCAAACGAAATGCGTCGTAGTTATCCCCGATATCATCCTTCTTTAAATAAATCTGTATCCTTCCCTTTTGGTCCATAATATTTGCAAATGATGCTTTACCCATCCTTCGGATTGTCATTATTCTTCCAGCAAGCTTAACATTTTTGTTTTCATATTTTTCAAAATTACTCTTTATGTCTTCCGAATAAGTATCAGTATCGAATGAGTATGCAAAAGTTTCAATCCCCTTGTTCTTTAGCTCTTCGAGTTCTTCATATCTTCGTTTGATCAATACATTGATATCAGTTTGGTTGTTTTCCACTATTTCTCCTTTTTGAATCAGACAGCGTATTTTTGTTTTAATTGATTTATTTCATCGAAAGTAAGATTGCGGGATTTACCCGGAGGAACATCTAACATAATTCCAGCAAAGCTAAACCGGTTCAAATCTAATACAGTATAATCTAATTTACGGAACATTCTTTTCACAAATCTATTTCTTCCTTCTTCACAAGTTATCCAGACAATTGTCTTATCTTTTTGTCCAGGAAAAGTAATCTTAAGAAACTTACCTCGTTTTCCTTCAAGTGAAACTCCCTGTAAGAGTTTCAGCTTATCATTTTCATCAAGTGGTTTATCTAATTTTACTTCATATTCTCTCGGTACTTTGTTTCCAGGATGTGTAAGTAGTTGTGATAATTCACCATCATTAGTTAAGAATAGGAGACCAGTTGTGTCATAATCTAACCTTCCAATGGGATAAATTCTTTCCTTTGATTTTACTAAATCCATTACTGTACGACGATTTCTATCATCTGAAACAGTTGTAATATATCCTTTAGGTTTATTCAGAAGAATATAAATATTTTTTTTAGGTTTGATTTTTTCACCGTCGAGAGTAACAACATCCTTATCAATATCTACTTTATGACTGAACTCAATCACAATTTTATCATTAATAGCAACTCTTCCTTGCGAGATATATTCTTCTGATTTTCGTCTAGAAGTTATACCACTGTCTGCCAGAAATTTATTGATCCGGACTGTTGTCATCAGTTACTCCTCCAGTAGATTCTTCCAGTTTTTCTTCCAGATCAGTCATCATAATTTTTCTTTTCTGTTCAAGGAAATCTTCATCCTGCATAATTTCTTCAATCTCTCTCGGTTTAGGCAAATCAGTCAAATTATTCAAACCAAAATATTTCAGGAACTCATCTGTTGTTCCATAGAGCAATGGTCTTCCCACTGTCTCTGCTCTTCCCTTTATTGTGATAAGATTTTTTTCGAGCAATGTCGTTAAAATATAATCTGAATTTACCCCACGTATAGATTCCAGATCAGGTTTTGTTATTGGCTGTTTGTAAGCTATGATTGAAAGTGTTTCAAGTGCTGCTTGACTTAAGCGTCTTTTAGTCCGTTCAGAAGAAAGATATCCAACATATTTTGAATATTCTTCTGAAGTCGCATATAAATATCCATTAGCAATTCTAAGAATTCGAAACGAATTACCGCTATCACTGTACTTTTGATTAAGAAGATCAACTGTACTTTCAACTTGATCTTTAGTAAGCTCAACATCCTCACCGTCAATGGATTTGACTGCTCTGATTATCTCTTCTGCAGCCAAAGAATCATCTGATGAGAATATTAATGCTTCAATTACAGAAATATATGCGTTATCCATTTTCCCTATGAGTTATTGTAAAATCATTAAATATCTTAGTAGCCTGTATACTTATTCTGCCAATTTTTACCATCTCAAGCAGTGCGATAAAAGTTACAATAATCCTTATTCTTTCTTTAATGTCCTCAACCAGCTTAAGAAAATGCAATTCTGGAAATTCTTTTAATTTATTTTCAATGAATTCTATTTGTTCTTCTACCGACACATTCAACTTTTGTATTCTATGTACCGGTTCATTTTTAATCTGCTCAATGGCAAATTTAAATGCTTTAGCGAGATCATAAATTGAAACGTTTTTTAAAAGTATATTGTATTCATTCGGAGCTTCTTTTATGTCTTCAGAAAAATTTCCTCTGAATTTTCTTTTTCTCTGATTCGATTCAAAGTAAGATAACTCTTCCGACATTTCCTTGTATCTTTTATATTCGAGAAGAGCCTTTACCAGATCAGCCCTTGGATCAATTTCCTCACCTTTCTCATCAATTTCTCTTGGTAAAAGCATTCTAACTTTGATGTGCATCAATGTTGAAGCCATCAAAATGAAATCACCAGCAACTTCCAAGTCAAGTATTTTTATCAGATTAACATATTCAAGAAATTCCTTAGTAAGTCTGGCTATTGGTATATCATAAATGTTCAACTCATCGCGTTTGATAAAAAACAAAAGCAGATCAAGAGGACCTTCAAACTGATTTAGCTTGACTTTATACATTTCAGCCGAATTTCATTTTATCGTGTACTTCTGAAATCGTTTCCTGCGCTACTTTTTTACCCCGCGCTTCACCATCTGCAAGAATCTCCAGCACTTCTTTCATATTACTTTCATAATATTTTCTTTTTTCAATTATAGGTTCGAGAAACGAGGATATTTTTTCCGAACAATTCATCTTACAATCAACACAACCAAGTGCACCTGAACGACAATCCGTCTCAATCTGCGGAACCTGCGAAGGATTAAATTTTTTGTGATAAGAAAATATTAAGCAGATTTCGGGTCGACCGGGATCGTTACGCCTGATTTTTTGCGGATCGGTTACTGCTTTTTTTAATTTGGTTTTAACTGTATCAGGTTCATCCGATAAAAGAATAGTATTGCCAAGTGATTTGCTCATCTTAGCAGCTCCATCCAAACCTGGTAAGCGTGAAAATTTTGTCAACAGAGCTTCTGGTTCAGGAAATACTTGACCGTACTGATTATTAAATCTTCTTGCAATCTCTCTTGTAATCTCTATATGAGGAACCTGATCTTCTCCCACGGGAACTGCATCACCTTTGTATAAAAGAATATCTGCAGCTTGTAGGACAGGATAACCAAGATGACCATAAATTATTTGTTCAATGTGCAATGCTCGTGCTTGTTCTTTAACTGTTGGATTACGCTCAAGTCGGTTCGCTGTTATCAGCATACTAAGAATCAAATATAATTCTGTGTGTTCTTTTATCTGTGATTGTCTGAACATCGGACTGCTGACGGGATCCAAACCAGATGCTAGCCAGTCGATCAACATATCGATAGTATCAGAATAAATATTAGTCGTATTTAAATCAGTCGTAAGAACATGATAGTCAGCGATAAGATGGAAACTATCATATTTATCCTGCAAATGCACCCAATTTTCTAAAGCTCCTACATAATGACCAATGTGAAGCTTCCCTGTAGGACGCATACCGCTGAGAATTCTTTTCTTCTTCATAAAATATTGAAATAGTTGAAATTACAGTTCAAAGATAAGGATAATAGATGTTTTTTATGAAGTATAACAAATATTAAGAGAGATATAAATAGGGCTTCCATTTTTCATCAATACGCCCAACCACATTTTTAATGAAAACAATATGGCTTGGCTTAAATGGCCTTACAAGAAGAGATAATCCAGCCTCAGCTGGTGTTCGGTCTCCTTTTTTATTATTGCAGTGAGTACAAGCGCTTACAAGGTTTTCCCAAGATTCGTCCCCACCTCTTGCTTTTGGAACTATATGATCAATAGTTAATGTAAGGTCTCCCCTACCACAGTAAGCGCACTTATAACCATCTCTTCTAAGAATATTTTTTCTTGTTAGTACAACTTTTTTATAAGGGACACTAACAAACCGACTTAGACGGATAATACTTGGCCAGGGATATTTTGAATGCATTGATCTGATTGCTTTGCCGTCATCCTTCAAAACAAGTTCGGCTTTTCCCAGATACATCAGGATAACTGCTTTTTTAATATTGCAGATAGTGAGGGGTTCGTAACTCTGATTTAGTATGAGCACCTTTGCATTAAGGGTTCGTAACTCTGATTTAGTATGAGCACCTTTGCATTAAGCTTACCATTAGTTCGTTTCGAGGGTTCGAAGTCTTATTCTCCTTTGTTTTTTTTTTGGTATGAATATAAATAAATTCTAAATGCTACTCTGGCTACCAGGATTATAACAGTAACAATCAATATTGTCACATATGCTTCCTTTGGAATTGATTCGGTTAGAATTAATATCAGAAAAATCACAACAACAACAATTGAAGCGTAGTTAAATATTGTGTAAAACTTGGGAAACATTCCAATTCATTAATTATTACAATTATTAACTTAAAAACTAATAATAACAGTCTTTAATATCAATTGACTGGATAGAGGCGCTTTGAGAAGTTAAAATATCTATTCCTAATCTCAGAACCGTACCCCCAAAATTGTATTTCTAAAAAATATAGGCGTCTACTTTAATACCATCTGTTTCAAGCTGGAGTTTTAATAGTTTAGTAAGTTCGCTAAGGGATTCCATTGCCTGGATCAAATTGTTATAAAGAGAATCATTATAGAGAATTTTGCCCAGATTATTTCTGCCTGAAATGGTTTCCTGAGTTAGATAGTTTAGAGATGTCATAAGAGAATCTGATTTTAACAACACTGCATTCAAGTTTGCAACTGTGTATTCAATATTTCCTTTATTTTCTTTTAAAAATAATTTTGTGTCAGATGTAATTTCTTTTGTATTTTCTGAAATCTCCTTTATGTTCTGCTGATTCTCTGTTAATACCTTATCAAGTTTAGCAGTTACATCGTTCAAATTATCGATACTTGTTCGTAATCCCTGTACAAAAGCTTCGTCCTCAAGAAGCGAATTTATTCCTTGAAGAGTTTTCACAGACTCATCAGCAATGATGCTTATTTTATCCTGAATATCGCTGAATAGAGAAATCATACCGGCAATATCACTTATGTAAATACCTTGTTGAATTTCAGATAAATTTAAATCTTCGTTTGAAGTACCTGGATTCACTTCTATTTTTCTGCCTCCCATCAGATCGGTGCTCTCCAATGAAAATTCAGCATCCTTTCTTAGTTTAATTTCATTACTAATACTCAATGTTACTATAACAGATGAACCGGCAATGATAAAATCTTTAACATGTCCTTTCCGTACGCCATTCACAGTAACATTATGTCCTATTTCAAGTCCCGATACTTTGCTAAATCTAACCTTTACTTGATTGTCAGAAGATGATAAATTAAAATTTTTCGCCCAGCCTAGTACCCAAATAAACACCAGTACTCCTAACAATACTGTTACTCCAACTTTAATTTCTGTTGATCTTGGATTTCTCATTTTGTTCCTTGTGCATTAGCAAAGTTAGTTTTGAAATCTCTTCATCCGTAATAAGACTATCTTCAATTATCACTTCGAATTCTTCAATTATTTTTTCTTGATCCAAATTTACAACATCTTTCATCGACTTAATATTTTCAAAATAATAAAGCAATAAAGATTTGAGTGAATCTTTTTGAACGGAATCGTTAATATGACTTGTTTCACTTTCCCAGTTTTTGCCAGCTTCAGTGATCAGAATATTTTTTGTGGGTTTAATAAACCAATCGTCTAGTTTATTTTGAATGATATATATTGTAGCAGCTACAAAGATAGTGATGATTATAACTGCCTTTATAAAACAGCTTTTCTTCACAATGTTATTACGATATAACACTAATAATCAGAATGTTATAAGAAAATTAAACGCAAAATCGCTTTATTAAACCAATCAATATCCATCATTGCTCAAATCCTCTGTTATCGGAAAAAACTAAAAAGGTAAATCGTCGTTATCGTTGCTTATGGTTGGTTCTAAATTTGTATCCGTTTGTTCAGCAGATGCGCTTTCTGATGATGGCTCAAGTGGAATCAGTTTCTCTGTAATAACTTCAGTGTTGTATCTTTTAATTCCATCCTTATCGGTATAATCTCTTTTACTGAGCCTACCCTCAACATAAAATTTCTTTCCCTTTTTTAAATTTTCTTTAAAATATTCTGAAAGATTAAAAGAAACTATATTATGCCACGTAGTTTCATTTACCCAGTCTCCATTTTTTCCTTTATAGCTGTAATCAGTTGCTAAAGTGAAATTAGTTACCGACACATTATTGGTGGTAAATCTTGTTTCTGCATCTTTTCCAAGACGACCGATAAGCATAATTTTATTTAGTGAAAATGCCATAAAATGCCCTCCATCTTAATTTATTGTTTGAAATTTATTAAAAAATAACTAAATAAAATTAAAGAAAAAACTAGTTCGATCTTCAGAAAAGTCAAAAAAATAATTGTTTTACAACAAATATTATTATTTAATGAATGGATATTTGTATGTCTCAATCGATAAGCTCAAAAAATCCAACAATTCTCTGTCTCGATATAAAATCCACTTCCAAAAAGTTACAGTAAATAATTCATTAAATATGAGAAATAATTACTGAAAATATGATTTTCATTTTCAATCAAGGAAAATATTACCGATTGGTATATGGCATACAAGGTGGATTAAAGCCTTAAATAATTTTCAAATAAACAAGAGCAGAACACTACAAATGAACACAGGACAAACTATGATGACAATGGGTGCTATGATGCTACTCTCCGCGGTAGTCCTTCGAGTAAACACAAGCAACCTTAATAATGAGTCAATTAGAGATCAAGCTCAATATGGTGTTTTAGCAACCTCAATCGCGACTTCAATAATAGAAGAAGCACAGAGNAAGTCGTTTGATCACTTCACTGACACGAACTCTGTTTCACTTCTCACACAGTTATCCTCAGCTTTGGGTCCTGAAGGAAGTGAAACTGAAGAAACGTTTAATGACTTTGATGATTATGATGGATTTACTAAAAGGGATAGTACGATGCCGTCGGCAATTTTTGATATTGCTTGTGAAGTAGTATATGTAAATCCAAATGATATTCAGGGATCAACAGCAAATAGAACTTGGCATAAAAAAATTAATGTGACCATCTCTAGTCCTTTTTCACCAGATACTTTCAGGACATCATCAATTTTTAGTTACTGGTATTTTAGATAGGAGAATATAATGGGTGTAAATGTAATATTAGACATAATCGGATCCATAATAATTGCAGGCATATTAATGCTATCAATTTTTAGAGTGAACAATTCAACCACAGAAGATATGTATAGAGGTTCTGGAAATCTGATTGCACAAACAAACTTAGCTACAGTTGTTCAGATTCTGGAAACGGATTTTAGAAAGATCGGTTATTGTTCTGATTGGGAACAAATTCCAGTTCCTACTGATGCAATTCTATCTGCTGATTCAGTAAGCATACAGTATTTAACAGACGTGGATAAAAATGGTATTATCGATACAATGAATTGTTACTTCGATCCTTCAACAGATATTCCCAGCACACCTAATCCACGGGATAGATTTTTATACAGAGTTGTAAACAGCGAAACACCGGTTGCGGTAAATCTTGGTGTAACTCAGTTTAAAATGGAATTTTTCAATTCCCTGGGTACAAAACTGAACTTTCCTATCACTGATCCAAGGGAAATTTACACAATGCAAATTGATATCACCGTTGAAGACGTAGCTGCCTATGATGAAAAATACCAAACAATTTTCTGGAGACAAATTAGAATGGCAGCCAGAAATCTTTTTAATCGTTAAGGAGGAAAATTAGAATGGGTAAATTAGCACTGTATTTGGTTCTTGGCTTTAGTATTCTTTACATGATAATAGGTTCCAATTCAAGCAAAATGACAACCCGAACCGTAGAGAATATGGCAGATTATCATGCCAAAACTTCGGCCCACAATATTGCAGTTAGTGCAACAAATCTTGCATGTAATGAATTATTTTTAAATGGTGCCTGGGATGATGGGTATTCAAATGTTAATTTTCTTAATGGAGATTTTGATGTTAGTATTCAAGTACTTGATCCATGGAGAAATATAAGAAAATTAACGACCGTTGCTAACTATGGTGGAGTTTCTAATTCGATAGAAGTCATTTTTCAACCAAGCAGTTTTTCAAAATTTGCATATTTATCCATAAGTGATCCTACCAACCTTTATTGGTCAAACAAAGATACAATATGGGGTCCATTTCACTCTCAGGGAAATATTAATGCATACAGACATCCTGTTTTCTATGGTAAAGCAACAACAAATGGAACTGTGAAATATATGGATAGCAAAGCGCTTGATGAACCAAGATTTTATGGTGGTTTTGAATCTGGTGTGAGTTTAACTTTTCCTTCAAGTGGATTAGATAATTTGCAGGCATTGGCGAACGATGACGGTCATGTCTTTTCAGGTAAAGATACTGTTTATGTGACATTTGTTGGTGATAGTATTAAATATCGATTTAAATATAACGATCCCGTAACAACGGAATTAGCATCGTCATTTGCACCAAATGGAATTATATATGCTCAAAATTCTATACTCCGACTCAAGGGTGATGTCAAGGGTCAATACACTGTTGCTTGTAATGGTACAGCACCTAAGGGAAATATTTATCTTGATGACAATATTACTTATCACTCTGATCCAAGAATCAACCCGGATTCAAAAGATTTACTTGGAATTGTTTCAAAAAATAATGTTTTAATAACAAATAATTTAGCAAATCAATCCAGCATTACGGTTCACGCATCTATCTACTGCGAAAAAGGTGGTTTCGGCGCAGGATGGTCTTCATTCACAAAACCAAATGGAAATATAGACTTATTGGGTGGGATTCAAAATTATAGCAGAGTTCAAATAGGAGTAATTAAGGGAAGTGAAATTTGGGGTTTTAATAGAAGATACAAGTATGATAACAGGTTAATGATAGCTTCACCTCCTGGTTATCCTGGAACTGGCCAATTGGAAATTGTATCATGGTTTGAATAAAAAGTGCTATTTGCTAAAACTTGGCACGAATAATGAAAATAATAAAGATTGTTAAAAGCAAAATAATTTCTTAAAGGAGAGCAAATGGAGTTATTCGAACGACAAATTAAAAAGTATGCTATCGTCATTAACGTAAATTTAGTGAGAGCTACATTAAACGAAGCAGCTGAATTCAGAGAATATCTGAACGAAGCAATTCTCGGAACAGAAATAGACATTATTGTAAACCTTAGCGATTGTCAACATCTTGATTCAACTTTTCTGGGTGTTTTGGTAAGTGGTTATAAAAAACTAAAAAGCAAAAATCGTAATTTGGTAATTATCGAACCAACTGATCAGTCCAGGGTTTTCCTTACCCTCAACTCAATCGGTAAGATATTTCCTCTATACGACAGTGTATCTTCTGCTTTAGAAGATATTGAAAACAAAAGAATGCTGGAGAATGTAGTTGACAACATTGAAGATGAGATTGAGATAAAATTAGAGACTGTTTCAGTTCCACAATTGAATGAAGAAATTCCTAATACTCAGATGATGTTAGAAGAAGAGTTGACTGCTACTGAACCTGATAACCCGGTGAATAATTTTGATCATTCCTATGACAATAAAAATCTTGAAAGTGAATTTGAGCAGGAAGCTGAGAGAATCAATCATTTAACAGAAGAAACTGAATCCGTGCACGAGACAATCAATTTTGAAACTCTTAGCAGAGTTGAAGAAGTAATTCAAAAAGAAGCGATGGCAATTCCAGAATCCAAGTCTCTTTATTCGGAAATTAATTTCAAGAAAGGTTCAGTTGATTGGGCTTTTGGATTCAACTAAAATAATTTTTTCAATTTAGTCACTTTTCATTGTGAAAAAATATTGTTCGAAAAGTGAGGAGTAATAAAAAAGTAAGGTTAAGCTATAATTAGCTTAACCTTTTTTATTTTTTTGAGTCGATGGTAACGATCCACGCATCTTTGAATTCTTCATTTCTCGCCAATTCATTTCTATAATTTTCTGCTGATATTTTATCCTGAAAAGGTGGATGTATCCACACCACATACAAATTTTTCTTTTCCGCGAATTCCACTTTTATATCTTTATTTAATACTGCCCTGCTCTGTTCGGCAAATTCTTTTGCTCTCTCAAGATTTGAGAAAGCGCCAATCTGAACTACATAAACATCAACAGGCTGTTTTATAGGAGACTCAAATTTAAAGACATCTTCAGGTGGAATTTCATCAAAGATGTATATTGAATCCGCATTTTCTTCTTTTTTAGTATCCTGATTCTTCTGTGTTTCTTCAAAAGGTGAACAAGAATTTGCAATCCAAAATGTTACCAGTATTACAGGTATTATGTAAAATCTTATTTTCATATAGGAAAATTAGGGATGGATAACCATCCCTTTTTATTAAAATAGAACATTATCCAATGCACCATATGGAATATTTGGTATTCCATATTTACCCATAGAAACATCTCCCTGAAAGACGAGGCTTCCTGGAATTGTAGATACATTAACTAATGGTATTGAAGCACCGTATTTGCTATTAATTGCTTTGATGAATTCATTAGCAATTATTCCATAGCCTTGACTTGTTGGATGAATTCCATCTAGACTGAAAAAGTTTCCTGTTATATATGTTGTTGAAAAATTAACTCCATTAACAGCTAGTCCATTTGTACTTGCCAAAGAATTGAATAATTCATCCCAATTAATCACTGAGTAATTGAATGATACTGCCAGACTATTTATTATTTGATTATAACCGGTTCTCAATGCCTTGTATGCTGCTATTTCATTGAGATCAAGTACTAAACCATTTGGGAAAGGATTTTCCGGAGTTAATCCAAATGGAAATGCGGTATTCACTCCAGGTGGAACAGGAATACCATTGTCTGTGTAGTATTTACCTGTTTGATCACCCAGTAAGCTTGCTGCTGAAGAACCACTTAAAGTTACGAGTACGCTATCGTTTATTAATTGACTAGGTGTGGCTAACGCAATACCCGGCGCACCAGTAGTTTGATAAACTAGTCCTTGTACGCCAGGAATAGTTTGAAGCTTTAAACCAACACCGGGACCAACAGTAGTAAAATGTGGAAATACTAAAGCATTGGGTATTTCACCAATAATAATCTGAGCACCCGTAGAATTTAAGGCCGTTAAAACTTGCGAATACTGAGTTTGAAAAACAGTAGGATCAGTAGGAGGAAATAATCCTCCACGTGTTGCGAAGGCAAGGATATCATTATTCCCAATCCATAAAGTAATTAAAGTTGGTTCTTGAGCAATCGCTAATT
>JGI20213J14113_1000264_pt1 | contig 11860 bp, 2 predicted proteins | sample WetSurMetagenome_3_FD_14113 | JGI IMG/M metagenome (IMG submission 14113) | reverse complement strand
TCAGATGTCTGTGCCCCTCCTGCACAACTGTCGGTTGCTCTTACCGTAAAAGTTGATATTCCGGCAGATGACGGTGTTCCGGTGATAAGTCCAGATGCACTCATGCTTAATCCGGACTGCAATGTACCTGACACAATGCTGAAGATTACAGGTGCTTGCCCGCCTGATGTCGCCATCTGATATGTATAACCCTGGCCAACAGTGCCTGATGTCAGTGTTGAAGGTGATATAATGCTCAATGCAGGACATGGCGCTGCATTTACCGTTATCCTGAAGTTCCCCTGCGAGCTTTGCGCACCTGTTGCACAACTGTCTGTTACTGTTACTGTAAAATTATAGGTCCCCGTAAACGTCGGTGTCCCGGAGATTAAACCTGCAGAACTCAGTATCAAAGCAGGTGGCAATGAGCCTGATGTAAGACTAAATATAATAGGCGCCTGCCCCCCGGATGTCTGCAACTGATATGAATATACATCTCCTACATTGCCTGTTGATAAGGTTGATGGAGAAGTGATACTCAACACAGGACATGAGGCTGGATTAACTGTGATGGAAAAATTCCCCTGTACGCTCTGCGCTCCTCCTGCACAACTATCAGTTGCGCTTGCTGTGAATGAATAATTTCCTGAACTTGTTGGCATACCGGAAATCAATCCTGTTGAACCCAGGGTTAATCCCGGAGGTAATGACCCACTGACAAAACTAAATGTAACAGGTGTCTGTCCGCCGGAAGTCTGAAGCTGATATGAATATGCCTGTCCGACCGTGCCGGTTGAGAGTGTTGCAGGCGAAGTATATGATAATGAAGGACATGCGGCAGGGTTGATGGTTATCGAAAAGCTCTTGTCAGAAATACTTTTTTTGGATATCCGTGCCGCTGTTGCGCAACTGTCGGTTGCCCGGACAGTGAAGTTCCATGTACCGGCTGTTAATGGAGTCCCGCTTATCAAACCAGATGAACCCAGGCTTAATCCGGACGGCAATTCACCTGACACAAGGCTGAAGGTGATAGGTGCTTGCCCGCCTGATGTAGCTATCTGATATGTATAACCCTGGCCAACAGTGCCTGATGTCAGTGTTGACGGTGAGATAATGCTTAACGCAGGACATGGCGCTGCATTTACCGTTATGCTGAAGTTCCCCTGTAGGCTTTGCGCACCTGCTACACAACTGTCTGTTACTGTTACTGTGAAATTATAAGTCCCCATACCCGTCGGTGTTCCGGAGATTAAACCTGTAGAACTTAATATCAGACCAGGTGGCAATGAACCTGACGTAAGACTAAATATAATAGGCGCCTGCCCTCCTGTTGTCTGCAGCTGATATGAATATCCATCTCCAATAGTTCCTGTTGATAAGGTTGATGGGGAAGTGATGCTCAATGCAGGGCATGGAGCCGGGTTTATTTGCAGAGTAAAAGAGCGCTGAACACTTTGTCCATTTGGGAGACAACTGTCTGATGCAATAATGATAAAGGAATAGCTCCCGGAAGAAGTTGGAGTCCCTGAAATTAAGCCTGTTGAACTCAGGCCTAATCCAGGAGGTAATGTTCCGGAGAAAAGGCTGAACGTAATGGGCAACTGTCCCCCGGATGTCTGTATCTGGCTCGTATATGCCTGACTAACTGTCCCTGAAGGAAGCGGTGATGTGGTTGTAATACTTAAAGCCGGGCATGGTGTATTGATTTGCAACGTAAATGCTCTTTGAACCTGTTGACATACAGGTGTAGCAAGCCCGGTGCAACAATTATCCGTTGCCCTCACAGTGAAGCTATAACTTCCGCTTGCTGCGGGAGTGCCTGAAATCATGCCAGTGGATGAATTCAGACTCAGGCCAGTTGGGAGCGTTCCGGATAAAATATTGTAGGTGATTGGTGCGAGCCCGCCTGATGCCTGTATTTGACGTGAATATGCCTGGCCAACTGTACCTGAAGGGAGAGGGGAAGTTGTAATCATTGTCAGTGGCACACATTTTATTGTAATTGGACTTGTTGTCGGGTCAGGAGAAGTAAAAGCATTTCCTGTACATCCTGGATTTTTCCTTGCGGTTATAGTATATGCTCCCGGAGTTGTATAGGTATGGTTAGCAGTCAATGTACATGTTGCCGGTGACATGGCATTGCAGGTTCCCGCATTCGCCCATGGTGAACCATCTCCAAAGTTTATATCAACATTACAGGAGGGAACACTCACAACCAGGGATGCTGTTATGGTTACCGCAACATTCTGGCCAATGGTTGCGGGATTCGGAGAGGCGCTGAGAGTGATAGCATGGGTCGCATCTACAGTCAGGAAAATAAAAGATATGACTGAGAGCAGTGCAACAAGCAATATATGGCGTTTCATTATTATCCCTCCTTAAAATGAAAATGGCACAGATGTAGCCAGCACAAGAAACAGTATAAACTCATCTCTGCTTGATTTTGAGTTAATGTCATCTACGTTCTTCATATAGGTTCCCCTGAGGGCAACGGTGGGATTCAGAAAACCTTTTAACAATCCCTTAATGTTATATGCAAGCCTGAAATTAGTATTGAGGTTTCTGTTATTCACTGAATCATCATTAGTTTTGACAATGTTATAGGTACTACCGATATCAAAGGAACCTCTTTCTTTGAAGAATTTAGTTCTCACATCAAGATTGATCGTATAGGTATCTGTCATGAGGTCGGTACGATGGTACTGGGACTGGTTAAAAGAGAATCCCGAACTCACAGAAATATCCTGGAGTGTATATGATGGGGTGAAAGAACAGGTTACAGTCGTTGTATCGTTGTTAGAAGAGGTCTTGTCATTCATCATCGAATACGATGTCTGGAATCCAAGGTTTAGCTTGTCTATCGTATGATTTATCCTGCCGGAAACAGTATCTGTATGCATACTGATATTATACGAACCAGAAGGTTCCCTTGAGCTGTCCTGCACACTCTTCTGGTAATTGATACCCATGGGCAGATTCGGTATGCCATTGAAAGAATAATCCAGATTCCCTTGGTAATTAACAATCCGCGGGAACAGATCATCACCTTTGACGTTATCATTGTACCGTGTAAACATTATATTGATATTGTGCACACCAAGGTTCGCACCTCCGCGCAGGCTCACGCCCTGTTTGTCCCTCTGGATCATCTGATTCCCTACAACGGCATAGTCCCTTCCTATGTATTCATATAATGCCTCATAATTATAAGCGTCCAGATTGCCGCTCAGCTTAAGTTTGTATGCATTATCATTTTTACTCCTGAATTCATCAGAGGTATCCGGATCATACCTGGAGAAATCTGTTTCGAATTCTGTCTTCAGTTTATTCCCCAAAAAATCAGATGTAAGAAGGAATCCAAAAACATCTCCTCTTGCAGCACCTGCTGATGTCGAGATGCCATAGGAACTACCTCCCGGATCCCCGCCTGTTACATATACAGCCTTGAATTCCATTTTCCTGTCAAATAATGCGATCCCTCCTGAGGCGCCTATTATATGGTCATCCAGCGAACCCTCAATGCCTATTCCCCTAAGGCCATAAAACTGCTGACTCTGGACACTGAAAGTGCTTAATTGAACAGTATCATACTGAAAACTGAAAACCCCTCCTTTTCTGGCCAGGCCGTAAGCAGTATATTGCGTTTCATTCACCTGCACATCTCCTATGCTTGCCTTAAGCCTCATGTTATCTTTCGTATAAGAGCTGTTGAAAACCCAGTTTGCAACTTCAAAGCCTTTTTGCACCGGCACCATTACAGGCAGATTCTGATCAAGATATCTCACGTTTGTATTGAAGGTAAACTCCCATTCCTTATCTTTTATCTTTGAGCTTGAACCCAGGTTTCCCTCAACCCTTGAATCCGGTATGTTGGGGAATTTGTCTGGTTCGGAGAGAATGGTCTCATATATAACTGAAGCCTCATTGCTGGAATAAGCTTCTTCAAAGGTAATGGTATGGCGGGTACTAAAAGATATATTTTTTTGGAGCTGCCTGCCTTCCTTATCTGTTGCAGAAATACTGAGATTGTGCGACCCCGCAGGCAGAACCATGACAGGTGTAAATTCAAACCCTTTATCTGTGATCAAGAGCAACTGAGTTATATCTGCCCCATCAAGAATCACCACAAGGGAGTTAGAGGTAATGGGTTCCAGAAATTCGATTTTAATATCAGGCTTTTTGCCGATGACTACGGCGTTCTCAGAAGGCGTTACTGCACGTATGATATCTTTTTGGATATTTGCCGTTGTCTGTGGTTGATCCTCAGCCCGGGCAACAGAAAAACAGAGGATTAAAGAGAACAGAATAACAAACAACCGTTGCCATCTCATATGAAACCTCCGCCCCTAAATTGCTTCATAATTATATGCTATATTCTTTTGTTATGGTATAGAAATCTCAACAGGCTCTGACGGCTCTCCCTGAACACCATTAGATGCCTGATAAACAATTCTGTATTCGACTTTTCCCTTCTCCGGAAGATTTGTGTGAAGGGCATGGTCAATACTGAGGCTGCGCATAATTGTCAACCAGGGATCCTTGCCGTCAAACCTGTGCTGCACTGTTACAAAGAGACCTGCAGGAGGTTTTTCAAAACGTATATCGACGCGTTTAAAAGGCTCCTTCAGAAACTCTGCTTCGGGTTTCTTGGGTACCGGGATCAAGGGGGTGCCTGCACGCACAACTACAGGACTGCTCAGATCACTCCTGTTTCCCTTTTTATCAAGAGCAACGACCCTGTACCAGTAAAACTGCCCGGGTGCCACGAACTTGTCAACAAAGGTCCGCGATCTACCCGGCAGGGGGTTCCCGATTACAAGACCAGGGTCGTCAACAGAAACCGACCTAACGATAAGAAACTGCTCTGACTTCTCTTCAGGCAGTCCGGGCCGGAAGGTTATGGCAACAACTCCTCCGTTTCCGTCAATATCTGTTATAAAAGGAACAGGTGGGAATGACCTGTCTTCTATTAAAGCTGTCACTTCGGCACTCGGGTCACTTTCCTTGTAGTCATGTGAAACTGCAACTACACGGTAATTGAAGGTGCCATAACCATCGGGGGCGTGGTCATCGTCGTAGAGGAGATCTCTGGAATAGGTCGAGTTTATGCGTAACCATTTGTCTGAACCTTCTATCCTGCGCTCAATGAAATATCCCGCAACCGGCTCCTTTGGAGCGTTCCAGATAAGCCTTACCCGTGTTTTGCCGACCTCTGCCTTAAGCCCGGAAGGATTGAAAGGTCTCCCTCTGCTCATCCCCATAGCGGCAGCTTTTTGTGACGATGCGCCCAGGTCGCCCCTAGGCCCAACCGCCCTCACAAGGTAAAAATAGGAGGTCCCGGCCTTCACAGTATCATCCTGATAACTTCCGGTCTCTCTCTTCAGGCCTTTTGGTGTAAGCACTTCATACGGCCCGTCATTCAGGTATGACCGCTCAACAATATAGGCTGCAGTATAGGGGTTGCCGCCAGGTTCCCAGGTTATCGTGATTTTTCCCTCTCCTGCCTCTGCCTTAACATTAATAGGGGGATTCAGCGCACTCATGTCGGGCCTGAAAAAACTGAATGAAGAAGGCGTGCTCTTCCTGCCGAAGATATCTACGCTGTATACTCTGTAGCTCAGTTCTTCCTCAACAGGCGCGTCAGCGTCAACAATCGCCGGCCTATTCCGGTCCCACTTTGCGCCGAGAAACCTGATTTTTCCCGTGACGAAAACATTCTTTTGCAGCTTCCCATCCCGCTCCACATAATATGCGAAGACAGGGATTTTGATATCACCGGGTGGTGGGGACCAGTAGAGCGCTGTCAAGTCTTTCTGTGCTTCGGCCCGCAGGTCTGATGGCGGGGTCGGAAGCGATGTTGCTACGGATGAGTCCACTGTATGACTTCTGAGAGTAACGCCCGTCGGTGTCCCATCTTTATTAAGTCCGGTAACACGATATGAACGCGGGCCAGCCGGCAGACTTTGGATGGTCGAGGCAAGACCGAGTGCCCGTGCATAACGGAAATCGATCAGGGCTGAAACATAAAGGGCTGTATCTGCATTTTCCTGTTCCATCGCACTTGCCGCTGTTGAGAGTCTCTCCATTATTTTTGCCACAGCCACCGCATCCTCCTGGGGTAATCCCCTGAGGGCTTCTTCCTCCAAGGGAGCAACCCTTTCGGCAAAAACGTGCCCGGTATCATCCTCCAGTCGCCATCCGCCCTGCGGCAACTTTGCTGAAGGCGGAATCCAGAGTAGGTTCACCTCGCCCTTGCCATTTGAAACCGCGAATAAAGCTCCGTCAGACTGCGCATCGGCAAAGACCGGTGAATGGTTTAAAACATTTATCATCATCAGAAGAGCACACAGGATGAGGATGCAAGTCTGTTTTTTCATATAAGACTCCTTTTACTTATAAAAGATCGCTCAGGCTAAGGCATTGCTTAACTTCTTTTACTCCAAAATCAAGTGAGATGCATCCGCTCAGCTCGGGTGGCGGAAACCCTCCTTTGAGTTCTATTCCCATATCAAAGCCCAGACATGGTTTTTCACAGAAAAGGCAGCCGTCAAACCCGATATCTCCACTTACAGCTGCGGTTATATGAGGAGGTATGCCTGGGCTTATATGCAGCTCAGCGCCTGCCGATGCGTGTAAGTCCAGGCTGGCCAGTACTAGACATGCATCGACATTCAGCGCCACGCTCCCCCCGACCTTGTAGCCGATCGGATAACCTATTTGATAGTATGCATTTGCATTCAGGAAAAACACCTTGCCCTGAAGCGGGTTGCTTGCTGTGCCCATGTCAATCTGCCATTTGTCAGTTCCGAAATGCAGTCCCGAGGAACCCTGCGGAACATTGATCGAGAGACCCGGGATGACCTCAAGGGGCTGTGGCGTCCAGACCAGCCCATCCAATGAGCTCCCGGCGTATTTGAAATATCCCTTCAGAATATCCTTTATGCCGAGTATCTTGGTATTAACGAAGTCCATCCTCACTTCAAAAGGTGAGGGCGTCATCGTGAGAATGCCGTCAACGCTTATACCGAAGCCACCATCGGCGGAACTCAGGCCGAATTCTCCGGCATAGACATGAGTTCCGTCCATGCTTGGTGTTGCAGTCAAAGCAGTTTTGTCAACAAAAACAGCAGAAGGGAAGTTATAGCCCATACCGCCCCCAAGTTTTTTAATTATGAGACCGTACAAAGGGATACTTAAGTTGTCAGCCGATGCATATGACAACCAGTAGTCATCGCCTTTGCTGTATCCGAGCCTGAATATCGCCTGAATCGAAGGCTTTATCGGCATACCGAACAGGTTGTCCAGATCAATACTGCCGCTGTAAACATCGACAGGACCGGATCCGGTGTTGCCTGCAACAAGCATAGTTCCTTCCGGCATGGTGTCAGAAACGCCGATACCCGATGTGATGGGGTCAACAGACGCAAATAACATATTCTGGTAATGTGTGTTAGGTATCTGGGACGAACCCAGGCCCTTATATTGAGGAGCAATATTGTAACCGACGAAATTTCCGTACTGGTACTTTATCGGCGAGATCGCAACAAGAGGCCCGGCAGCATTATAACTTTCGTCCTGACCGCGCCAAATTGAATATTCGACAGTAGTGCTTGAGCCAAAATCCGTAGCGATCTGGAGGTTGCCGCTGAATGCAAAACCGATCTTGGGAGACACATTCGCCGACACGTTTACAGAAGAGAGCGTGTAGGTTCCGCCGAGACCAAATGTGATACCTCCCGAGGGAGGGGGAACGCTCTGAGCAGGCTGGGCCAGCCCGTTTTCGAAGGATGCCCTGCCGTACATATCAAAGAAAAGTTTGTTCACCTTGATTGCTGTAAAAGGTACTCCACCGTCACTGAACTCGAAGTCTGTATTTGTCATAATGCCCCAGCCGGCATCTTTAGTGCTCATGAAACCTACGATGGTCGGCTTCATTACGACATTGCCGTAATCCTTGGGAGGCACAATGCATGTGGAGCTGACCGGCCCTTTAGAAGGATCGCATTTGGGAGGAATGAAAGCGAGCTGCGCTGCTTTGCCACCACCTGATGTAATCTTCGCATCTCCTCCATCTACCTCTACTGCTATCCACGGTACGTATACCTTAAACCCCAAAAGTGACGCATCGAAGGTCCCTTTTTCCGCATGTGCTGTTATCGAGTCAACTGATACCCATCCTTCGCCTATGGTTTTTTTGAACCCGTTAGGATAATTTGCCTCTCCGCATATGCCACTGTTGACTATGCCCCAATTGTTGGCGTCAAACTCGAACTCCAGCAGGTTTAGAGAGTAAGGGATTATTTTTGCGGGACTTTCTGCAGAGCTTTTTAGTGCTTGCATGCCGCCCACCTTCCCACCGAGGTGGATGCCTACCCATCCCTTGCCGCTTTCTCCGCCGCAGAGTTTATCCGCTGCAGATCCGTAATTGTGGTCCAGATCTATAGTAACGTCATTAGACTTGATCTGAAAGGCGCTCCAGTAAATCAGGCTCGGAGCCAGGGTCTGATGTTCAGAATGCCAGTCACCCTGCGGCGTTATTGTTCCCTCCAGGCCGGACCATCCGGGAGGGCTGTCTGTGTCAGGTAACCGGAGGGTGTTGTAGGACACTTTAATGTCCATGGTAGCCTTAACTTCATCCCCTGCAGTGCCGTTAAGCTTCTTCAGTGTCGCCACCATCCCGGGCAAATCCTCGATTTTCATCCCTGGAGAAACAAGGATATTTCCCTGGTCAACGTTAATGCCGTCATTCACTACCCAGCCGTTAATTTCAATGTTATCAATCGGATAGCTGGTCACCGCTGAGGCGCTGTCTGTGAGATTGAGCATCAGGGTGCCTTTGCCGTAATATTTTCCGTCAGTTTCCTTCTTAACTCCCGGCTTTACTTTTCCCAATCCGGGGTTAATGTTCTGGACAACAAAGTATTTCCCGTCCTTGACGGGGAAATGGAAGACGCATGGATACGCCGGGTCTGCCTGGACTACTTTATACCACTTTGGCGCAGATGCCACATCCGGGCCGCCAAGTTTAACCGTTCCTTGTCCTCCGTCCGCTTCCATGTAGGCGCCGAGCATGTCCGGATCGATTTCATTAACATACACGACTGCCGGCTTTCCCTTTACCGCCTCTTGTTGCGGCGACAGCAGCCCCACTTTCATCTGCCCTTCCTGTACGCCTGATTTTGAAGACACAGCATTAGCCCCTGACGAGGCTTTAGCAGCCGCCACGAACAGCCCGGGCGAAATGTCGCTCAGAGTTTCCGATTGTTTAAATATCTGTGATAGATCTTCCTGCATCGAGAAGAAGGCCAATTTTATTTCTTTGCTTGGTCCTTTTAAAGGGTTACCCAGTCCGCCGAGTCCCCCGGGCCCACCAGGAACAGGTATAGTCGGAGAATTTTTCAAAAAGTCCTCTATCTCCTTTGAAATCTGCTTTCCGCCTGCCCAGGCTCCGATAACTTTGGGATCGGTGACTACCGAAGCCTCTACAACGACCTTACGCATGCCGATGTTCCCGACTCCAAGGAGTGGCGACGTAAAATTTATAGAGTCTATGATCGGGTCCGGTTTACTCCATGCGTGATTTTCCTCAGACCATTTTCGTCTCTCGGACGGCGGGACTTGTTTGTTTTCACTTGCTATCGTCACACCATCCACCTTCCAGCTCAGGATTAACTCACCAGAGCCGTAATAGCGAAGTTTGGCATTTGCAACAATCCCCTGGTCGCAGGAGGTAATCGTTGCATCAGCCTTTTCAGTAGACTGCTCTTGGGCGTCAGGAATACTCAATCCAGTGGATATTCCTTCTTTCTCAAGTGCAGCCAGCATCACTAAGTCCCCGGCTTTGTAGCTCTTGTCAAGATCGAGCTGTGTACTACCCGTTCCCTGGTTCGTTCCCTGGCCTGAGAAGCCTGTAATCTCTATGGATTTGAGATGAAGCTTTCCTGTTGCATCGAGATCCTCGTGCTCATTGATTATAATGTGGTGACAATAGAGCATATAGGCCGAGTCGAAGGCCTGGTTGCCTAAAGAATTTGCTGTATCTGCTGTCTGTCCCCCGTAAATCCCGAGGGTCGCCTTGGCTGCAGCCAGATACGGTGACTTGCCGGTTTTAGCTCCAAGGTCTTCCATTAATCCGCCTTTCTGTAAAAGCTCGGAGGGGAGCTCATAGATCCTGATTGAGTAGTAGCCATTATGCTCGTACATATGATTGAGATTGAGGATAGAAGGATAAGGCGCTATCTGCACCGGATCGTTTTCTTTTGATCCCCATACTGACTCGATGGTACCATCCCCCCAGTCTACAAAAACATTTCTGAATCGATGTACCCATATCGTTCCCCCGTAAGGATTCTGAGAATCGGGAGGTATGTTCACAAACTCTCCATATGACTCAGGCATATAAGGGGAACTCTTAAGGGTGAACGTGCCGTCTATGCTGATTATGTCCCCTGTGTAATAGTTAAGCTGGTCCTGTTTTATGGCCCTGATTGAAAAATTATTCAGTCCGTACCCGCTGTCAGGGCAGGCCAGGCCCGTCGGCCTGTCCGGCAGTCTGATAGGCCAGCGCTCTGATATCTCAACTTCCTTATCGACAAGATCCTTGGGCTCATGGGTAGACGGATCTGTCTGTGGATCATATGCTACACCATTTTTTGTGTAGGTCCTGAATCCTGCTACTTCCCATAAGATTTCGCCTGAGGCTCCTGCTGATTGTTTATATTTCTCAAAGAAAGAAGCATCAGGGATAAACCAGTAAAAGTTATGAGCTTCAATCCGCTCCTTGACAATAAGGTTTCCTCCCTGATTAAGGAACCGAAGTTCATACCATTGGGCTGTACCATAGTTTCTTTCATGCCAATCGAAGCGAGTCTGGTCAGTGAGCTGTGGGACGCCGTGATCTACCTCTTCATCCACATATTTATAATGGGGCACTCCGTTCTTATCTTTCCCTACTAGTTTTTTTACTTTCTCTATATGTTTCCCCCATATGGGTTCGTCGAGATCGATTATTCCTTTCAAAAATCTCTGGTTAGAGATATCGATGAATTTTATGTCAGGAATTTTTTCAATCGGTTTTGTTTCTGTTGTAACGAAATATGTGATGATGGGCGCTTTCCTGTTTGATAGGGGGCTTGTAATGACGAAGCTGACTTTATGAGTGCCCGGATCAAAGGTGCGCAGAGAAGGAATTTGCGGAGTTTGCAGCGTTATGCTCTTGCCGCCAATGACATTCTGTTCGACGGTACCGATAGTTATGTCGTCTATCCTCCATTCACCTTTGAAAAGCCCTGATCCGACAGTGGTTATATCAACAAATGCCTTGAGATCAGGATAATTCCTCGCCACCGTTGCCTGTACCTGCCTGCCAGGGAAATAAAGTTCTACTCCCGATATGTCAAAATCCGCAGCAGCCTGTGTTGTGATAGTGATAGTAACGGAACTGTCAAGAGTTACGTTCTGACCGGTGAACGTCCTTACATAAGTCATCTTATTTGACTTCATCTGGAGTGCCTTTTGCATAACCCCAACAGGGATAGTAATCACCTCAGGAGCCATGCCAGAACCGCTTTGTATGTTTGCAGTAATTTGTATTTGATTGGTTCCAATGATGTCAGGACCGACTTTGAAACTCCCGCCAATAGATTTCAGGGTAATATTTATAGTAGAGGAACCGGAAAACTGGTAATTTACATTTTTTGAACTGCTTTGACCACTCGGAATGTTGAAATACTGTGGAACCTCGGTAACAGAAAGGGTTATCGGCTTTAGTGTTGGTGGAGGTGTCACAGTTGGTGGTATCACAGTTGGTGGTATCACGGTTGGTGGTGGTGTCACGGTTGGTGGTGGTGTCACGGTTGGTGGTGGTGTCACAGTTGGTGGT
>JGI20213J14113_1000263_pt1 | contig 11873 bp, 8 predicted proteins | sample WetSurMetagenome_3_FD_14113 | JGI IMG/M metagenome (IMG submission 14113) | reverse complement strand
TGCCCAAGCTGATGTGGCAGTCGCTATGAACACGGGAACGCAGGCGGCAAAAGAGGCGGGCAATATGGTAGACCTTGACTCGAATCCGACTAAACTGCTTCAGATCGTCGAAATCGGCAAGCAGCTCCTGATGACGCGCGGCTCGCTGACGACATTCAGTATTGCCAATGACGTGGCAAAATACTTTGCGATCCTACCTGCCGCATTTGTTTTCATATATCCTCAGCTCGCAGTACTTAACATCATGGGGCTCTCGACTCCTCAAAGCGCTATATTGTCGGCAGTCATATTCAACGCACTAATCATCATTGCTCTGATACCGTTGGCATTGCGAGGCGTCTCCTATCGACCGCTCAGAGCTGGCGTTGTGCTGCGCCACAACCTTCTCATTTACGGTCTCGGGGGTCTGATCGTTCCGTTTATCGGCATCAAACTGATCGATATAATCATAACTGCTTTGCATTTGGTGTGAGGTGATGAAATGTCAAAAATAATACGACCTGTAATAGTCTCATTATTTGTATTCACCGTAATAACGGGGATCCTCTATCCTCTCGCTGTAACCGGCATTGCGCAATTGTTTTTCCCGGTTCAGGCGAACGGGAGTGTTATTGTGAAAAATGGAAAGTTTGCGGGGTCCTCCCTTATCGGACAGCCCTTTGATAATCCTAAATATTTTTGGGGAAGATTATCCGCAACATCGCCGTTTCCTTATAATTCAGCCGCTTCAAGCGGCTCTAATCGGGCGCAAACTAACCCTGGCCTCATAAAGCAGGCGCAAGAACGGATATCCATATTGCGTGAAGCCGACCCACAAACCACTGCGCCGGTACCCGCAGACCTGGCGACTGCATCCGGCAGCGGCCTTGATCCGCACATCAGCCCTGCTGCGGCTGAATACCAGATAAAGCGGGTTGCAAAAGCCCGCGGGATGAATGAGGCAAAGGTGCGCACGCTTGTGACGAACTATACCGAAGGCCGCCAACTCGGCATTCTCGGCGAGCCAAGGGTGAATGTGCTTGAGTTGAATACGGCACTCGACGGCATCAAATAATCCTTCTCTTCCTCTGCTTAAATAAAGGTGGGGAGGGATTGCTATAAGGAGGGACAAAAGATGAAAAGAAAGATTACCGGAATATTAATTGTGATTCTGCTTTTATTAGCTGCAGTGAATCCCTTGACCGCTGTTGCAGCCTCTTACCTGCCGGCTATTTTTTACCATCAGAACGACATTGCTGAAACGGTCATAAAGGTCGGTCAGCCGGCATACCTGTTCCATAGCGGAACGGAAGACGTAAAGAGGACTATCCATGTAAATGACATCCTTATTGTGTATCGAATAAGCCCGTTATGCGAAGTAAAGAAAGTAGGTACAATCAAGGTGATATCCAATATTGCAGATACATATTTCAAGGGTGAGGTCACCGAAGGAGAGATCAGGCCTAATGACATAGCAAAAAAGGGAAATGCTTCATGTCTCGTAATCTCTGTCGGCTTATGTAGTCCTTAGTCTACAAAAAAGGTTCATTTGCTCATAGTTATAAAAAGTGCGACAATAAAATGGAGCATGGAGTCAAAGAATGGAAAAACAACGGCCTGATCCCGATTTACTTATTGATCATATGCGAAGTGAAGCTGAGCGGAGCCGGGAAGGAAAGCTGAAGATATTTTTCGGCGCTGCCCCCGGAGTGGGGAAAACTTACGCGATGCTTGCGTCTGCTCAACAGAAAATGGCAGAGGGGGTCGATGTCGTTGCCGGCCTCCTGGAGACGCACGGACGGAAGGAAACAGAAGATCTTATTGCAGGACTTGAATTGATTCCACGCCGTCCCGTTGAATACCGCGGGACAACATTAAACGAATTCGATATCGATGCAGCTCTTAGTCGTAAACCCGCGCTCATTCTGGTTGACGAACTGGCTCATACAAACATTCCTGGCTCACGTCATAAGAACCGGTGGCAGGACATATACGAACTGCTTGGCGCCGGGATTTCAGTATATACTACGGTAAATGTACAGCACATCGAAAGTTTGAATGACGTGGTCACCCAGATCACGGGCATTAACGTGCATGAAACTATCCCCGATTTTCTCCTCGACCGGGCTGACGAAATAGAGCTCATAGACCTTCCGCCTGAAGAACTCCTGCAGAGGCTTAAGGAGGGGAAGGTTTATGTCGCTGAAATAGCTGAACGTGCGAGGAAAAATTTCTTTCGTAAGGGAAACTTGCTCGCCCTGAGAGAATTGGCACTGCGCCGGACTGCTGATAGGGTTGATGCACAGATGCGAGATTACCGGAGTATTAAAGGTGTAAAGGAAGTATGGCCTGCTGCTGAGCGAATTATGGTCTGTATAGGCGCTAACCCTCGTTCAATCCGCCTTATACGGGCAGCCAAGCGAATGGCAGCTGGCCTTCGGGCGGATTGGATTTCCTTATATATTGAAGCTCCGACAGCGGTAAAGCCGTCTGAAAGCGATCTCAGACAGCTATCCGACCATATGCGTTTGGCCGAAAGCCTTGGAGCGGAAACCGTAACTCTCTCCGGGCACAAGGCCAGTGAGGAAATTTTGAATTATGCCCGTACACAGAATGTAACCAAAATCATCATAGGTAAACCGACCCATCCGAGATGGAGAGATAAAATATTCGGATCACTGCTTGACGAAGTTGTTCGCGGGAGCGGAGACATAGACGTCTATGTCATTTCAGGAGATTCGGATAAAGCTGAACCAAAGCTTGCAGCCAAACCGGTTTCTCAGAAGTCCAATATGAGAGACTGGCTTCTCAGTTTAGGGATTGTTGCAGCGTGCACAGGCATTGATGCACTGATGTTCCCTTATTTCAGTCTTGTGGATCTTGCCATGATCTACCTTCTCGGTATTATGATCGTCGCAAGCCGAACCGGTAAGGGACCTTCATTGTTGGCAACAATGTTTAGTGTAGCTTCGTTTGATTTCTTTTTTGTTCCTCCTTACCATACCTTTGCCGTAAGCGATATAAAGTATTTTGTCTCCTTTGTCGTCATGTTCATTGTGGCCTCTGTCATAAGCAGGCTGACGCTGCGAATACGCGAACAGGCGAATGCAGCCCGTCTCCGGGAAAGAAGGACGGCAGCCCTGTATAACCTCAGCAAAGAACTTGTGCACGAGCAGGAAGTAAAAACCTTAAGTTCAATTGCCGAAAAACATATCAGCGAGGTTTTCCCGAGCAAGGTTGTCATCCTGATGCCTGATGAGAAAGGAAACTTAACTGTTCCCATTACCTCGGAGGAAACCTTTGTCCTTGATCAGAGCGAGTTGGGCGTTGCCCAATGGACCTTCGATCACCGCCGGCAGGCCGGTCTGGGAACTGATACGGTTCCCGGAGCCAAGGCGCTTTATCTGCCATTGGTGACTTCATCGCGGACAGTCGGTGTGCTGGGCATTTTACCCGGCTCCTCCACGGAAATGTTTGATACGGAGCAGATGCATATTCTCGAAAGTTTTACAAACCAGACTGCTATAGCCCTCGAAAGAGCGCTCCTTACAGAAGAGGCGCAAAATGCTCTTCTAAAAGCGGAAACCGAAACTCTCCGCAATACCCTCCTCAGTTCCGTTTCTCATGATTTGCGAACTCCATTGGCTGCAATCACAGGGGCTTCATCTACACTTCTTCAGCCGGATATAACTCTGGACAAGCACAGCAAGAAAGAACTCATAAAGACCATTTATGAAGAAGCAGAACATCTGAATGAAATTATTCGCAATGTGCTTGATATGACACGCCTTGAGTCAGGTGCAATAATTGTAAAGAAGGAATGGCAGTCTATCGAGGAGATTGTTGGAGTGGTACTTAATCGATTCTCTGAAAAACTCAAGGACCACCCGCTTTCAATCAATCTCTCTGCTGAGTTGCCTCTTGTTCCTTTTGATGCCCTGCTCATTGAACAGGTTCTGACGAATCTTTTGGACAATGCTATAAAATATACACCAAAGGAAACTCCGTTGGATCTGTCCGCGATGTTGAAAGGAGATAGTTTGCTTGTGGAATTGGCAGATCGTGGATCCGGCATCCCGCATGGAGAAGAAAAGCGAGTGTTTGAGAAATTTGTACGTGGTTCTACGGCAAGAGGGGGTATTGGTTTAGGCTTGGCTATCTGTCAGGCAATAATCTCTGCCCACGGGGGTGATATATGGGTTGAAAACAGGCCTGGTGGAGGAACTGTTTTTCGATTTACTCTCCCCATCACCGGGAAACCGAAATTGCTGGAAATGGAAGAAATCTGAAATGTACAGTATCTATTACATGAATAAAAATGACACAAGATAAAGGTGTAATTCTTCTTATAGAAGACGAGCCCCAAATGCAGCGATTTCTTCGCATCGTCCTGCAAGGCCAGGGGTATGACTTTATTGAAGCTCAAACAGGCCAAGAGGGACTTGTGCAGGCTGCTACACGTTCTCCGGACATAATATTGCTTGATTTGGGACTCCCTGATATTGATGGATTAGAAGTAACAAGGAGATTACGCGAATGGAGCGATATTCCCATAATTGTTCTTTCCGCACGGGAACAGGAACAGGATAAGATTAAGGCACTTGATGCAGGTGCAGACGACTATTTGACTAAACCTTTTGGCGCTGGGGAACTATTGGCTCGTATCCGCGTTGCCATTCGTCACAAAGTCATGCGACAATCCACAACAGGAGAACCGGTGTTTATTCTCGACAATCTCCGAGTCGATATGTCACGACGTCAGGCATTTTTAAATGAGCAAGAAGTTCACCTGACGCCTATCGAATATAAACTTTTGACTATACTCATTCAAAATGCAGGCAAAGTTGTTACCCACAGTCAGCTTTTAAAAGAAGTATGGGGGCCTTCTTACACAAAAGAGACACAATATTTAAGGGTATATATGACACAGTTGCGCCATAAGCTTGAATTAGATCCGGCAAGACCTCGCTTTTTGATCAATGAGCCCGGTATCGGATATAGATTAAAGATTGATCTGGAAGAATAGTCTGAATGGATATCAAAAGAAGATTGTGCCCTAATGCATCACAATCTGCAGTTATTTTTTTACATCAAGAAATCTGCATCTCATAAAAAATGCTTTGGGTGTCGATTAGATGAAGGCGTTAATACTGATTGAACTTATCCGTGTTGCAGGTTCAACACTGACTTTCAAATCTGAATTTAGAATAGTTGTCCTGATTTAATTATTCCGTAAACCTTCTCGACAGATAAATCCTTCATACACTTCATCTCATCACATGATTTCCTGAAGCAGGGTGAACAAAGAATATCTTCCCGAATAATAGTATGCCCTTTACCGTAGGGGCCTGTTCTGGATGGATCGGTGGGACCGAAAACAGCAAAGACCGGGATATTCAGTGCTGCAGCAATATGCATGGGGCCTGAGTCGTTGCTGACAATAAAATTCGCTCTGCTTATTACGGCTATCAGTTCCCTGAGATTCGTTTTGCCTGCTAATGATACAGCCCTGCCACCTGACAGAGAAACAATTTCATCAGCGATATCTTTATCACTTTTGCTCCCAACAATAATTGATTCGAGAGGAAGCAGTGAAGCAAGTTTGCCGAACTTTTCTGCAGGCCATATTTTTGTCTTCCATCGTGTACCGGGGACTATGACGATATAGTCTTTTAAGGATGAGGAATCAGGGATGAGGGATAAAGAAGATTCAAAAGGAGGAAACGGGAAAGAGATATCTGCAATATTGCATCCTAAAGATTCAGCAATTTTCAGATATCTGTCGACGGCATGGATATTCTTTCCACCTGCAACTTTGTTGGTATAGAAAACACTGCTTCCCTCTCTTGCCTCCCTAAACCCAATTCTTACGGGAGCACCGGTAGCAGCAGTAATGACACCGCTTCTCAGGAGACCCTGCAGATCGACTACAAGGTCGTATTTTTCCTGTTTCAACTTTTTAAACAAGACTTTGATCTCCTGGATTGTGCCCTTAACGTTCTGAATGTTTTTCCAGGAGTCTTTATCGATTACCCATAGCTTGTTGATCATTGGATGGCTTTCAAGAATGCCTTCAAGCCCTTTTGCAATAACCCAGTGTATCCCAGATTTTGGAAAACAGGTTTTCACTGCATTCAGAAAAGGAAGGCTGTGTATAACATCACCGAGAGAGCTTGGTTTGACAATGAGGATTTTCTCTATTCCCGACGACAGATTTGAAAGTTCCTGTTTCATAACTGATGTGTTTTTCGGGTTAGCTCCTGTTATTTTTGCTTTATTATCCAATTGACTGCCTCTGTTAGGTTCTTCGCAATAATATCAGCATCTTGTGATTCTTTTAATTCTCCGGTCTGAACCAGTATGCCCTTTGCACCTACAGCCTTCGCAAGGAGCATATCAGCTTCTTTATCACCAACAACGTATGATCTTTTCAGGTTGATTGTGTGTTGGGCCCTTGCCCTTAGAAGCATCTCAGGCTCGGGTTTTCTGCATGGGCAATGTTCATCAGGATGATGAGGGCAGTAATAAAAATCATCAAATCCGTACTGTTTCATGAACATATTGTTAACGTCTTTCACAAACCCCTCGTCAACAATGCCTCTTGCAATGCCCGATTGATTGGAAATGCCGATAAGTTGAATCCCTTTTTCTTTTAAAAGATTTATTGCATTTATGTCTTCAAAGATATGAAGGTCATCATATTTATTTATATACCCTTTGTCTCGGTTTAATGTCCCGTCTCTGTCAAAAAACACTGCAGAGTTATTCGGCAGTATCTTTTTAATATCATAATAAACTTCATCTGATGTTATCGCATACATGCATCTCAGATCATTCGTTTTGCATGAGCGCTCAAAACATGGACTGCATGAGAGATCAGGCTTTATTACTATGTAGTTATTCCCATCAACTGCGGGAGGTGGACCTGTTAAAACAGGTTCGGTTGACCCGAATATTGCTATCAGAGGTGTTCTTACTGCATATGCAATATGCATTGGTCCTGAATCATTTGTGACAAAGACATCACATTCTGAAATCAGAGAAATAAGCTCTCTGAGGGATGTGTTTCCAGCCAGGCTCAGGAGGGAGTCCGGTGTCCGGAATCCGGGGATCACTTTTTTGTATATCTCATCTGCGATATCGACTTCTGTCTTTCCACCAAAAATAATTGCACTTCCACCTGTATCACTTATAAACCAGTTTGCAATTTCGGCAAACCTGTCAGGAAACCATCTCTTTGCCGAGCCATATGTAGCGCCAGGGTTAATCGCTAATATTGGTTTCCGCATGTGGTTTAACATTTCCCGCGCATGCAATCTCTCTTCAGTTTTAAGAAAAATGTATGGTTCTGAATATCCTGCTTTGAATCCTAACTGCTCAACAAGGTTCAGGTAGTAATAAATTTGATGTGTTTTATCCTTATTGGGAGGCAGCGGCAGGGCAGAGGTTAAAAGAAAGCCTCTGCCATCCCTTTTGTATCCAAAACGGTTCTTTATCCCTGCGAGAAATGTAATCAGGGCCGCATCAAAGGCATTCTGGAACAGGATAGCACTGCAAAAATCCTTTTTGTTCAACATCCTTGAAAGTTTCAGCTTTCCGATAATCCCTTTGTGTTTATCATCATAGAGAATAATTTCATCAATATTCGGATTATTCTCAAAAACAGGAGCTACCCATGGTTTCACGAGGAGAGAGATTTTTGTCTCCGGCAAAGACTTCCTCAAAGCTGTTAAGGCAGGAAGGGTCATAACAGCATCCCCTATCCAGTTTGTTCCTCTCACGAGAAGATTCCTGCAAGATCTGTCAAACATAAATTATTGTAACATTTCGTTGCTGTTTTCTTGAGATTCCAAAGAGGTATCGCTATAATTTAACTATGTACAAAAGAATCCTTGCTGCGGTGAATGAATTTACCAATTCAGAGATAGCAGCGAGGTATGCCATAGCCCTTGCAAAATCCAGCCAGGCCAAGCTCTCCCTGGTATTTGTTGCTGAAGATAAACTGAACCGAGACGCATTCAGACATGCTGAGAATGCCCTTGAAAGACTTTTTATAGATGCAGAAGATCAGAACATTGAGGTCGAAAGTATAACTGAAAAGGGAAGTCCATTCGAAAAAATAAGTGATATTGTAAGGAAAAGCAGGATTGATATTGTTTTTACAGCTACAAGAAGAGAGGATATAGAGAAAAGATATTTTACAAAAACACTTGCAAGAGAGTTCATGCTTAAACTGCCGTGTTCTGTGGCAATGGCAAGGATAGTCCGCATGGGAAAGACACATCCCAAAAATATTCTTGTGCCGTTGAGGGGTCAAATGACTCATCTTGAAGAAAGAGGGTGCTTTGCAGCAAGGCTTGCAGAGGAGTTCCATGCCTCAGTAACCCTTTTCCATTTATCAAATCCTATAACGAGCTTTTTCCATGGAGAGATTCACCTGAAACCTGCCCAGAGAGAGAAGCGAATCCCGAGGGATATAGAACAGTTCACTGAATGCTTATACAGATATCAAATACACCATGAGAAAAAGATAGGATATGGCGCTGTTTCAAGATCTATAACCATAGAAGCTGCCCATAGACGAAATGACCTTATCATCATGGGAGCAAGTGAACGAACCCTATTGAGAAGCATTATAAGCGGCAATCCTGCTGAGGAAGTCCTCCGGGAAACTCCATCGAATCTGATAATCCTCAAACCAAGACTTGAACATCTGTGAAAATACAAAGCCTGTCAGAAGCAGAAGTTTTAAGAACTCTTGTTACTTCTGATAAGGGTCTTTCTCATGAGGACGCTCAGAGACGTCTCAATGAGTACGGTTTTAATGAAATAAAGGATGTCAGAAAAAAGCCTCTTTATTTGAAACTCGTCTCTCAATTCATTCATTTCTTAGCCATCCTCCTCTGGATCGCCGCTGCGCTCTGTTTTTTATCGGAATTTTTACATCCGGGAGAAGGCATGCTCTCCCTCGGTATTGCAATAATTGGTGTCATTATCATAAATGCCATTTTTACTTTTGTGCAGGAATACCGTGCTGAAAAAGCGGTTGAAGCATTAAAAAAACTTCTCCCTTTTAATGTGAAAGTTTTGAGAGACGGTTCGATGAGAGAGATATCGGCAAGAGAAGTGGTCCCTGGTGACTTTTTTATCCTGAATGAAGGGGACAAGATTCCTGCTGATGCGAGGCTCGTTGATGAAAACCATCTAATGGTGAATAACGCTCCTTTGACCGGAGAATCCCAGTCAAAACCACGAAGCAGCAGACCTTTTGATGGAGAATCTCTTGAAAGCCCGAATATCGTCTTTGCAGGCACACATGTAGTGAGCGGTTCAGGCAGGGCAGTGGCATATGCTACCGGTATGTCTACAGAATTCGGTAAAATTGCACATTTGACCAGCGCTGTTGAACCAGGCTTGAGTCCTCTCCAGAAAGAAATATTGAAGGTAACAAAGATCATAGCTATCATTGCACTCACAACAGGCATATTCTTTTTTGGAATAGGAACTCTGACAGGCAGAAGCTTCTGGCATAATCTTCTTTTTGCTATAGGCATTACCATTGCAAATGTCCCTGAAGGGTTACTGCCGACTGTTACTCTTTCCCTTGCAATGGGCAGCCAGAGGATGGCAAAGAAAAAAGCGCTCATCAGAACTCTTACTTCTGTAGAGACCCTGGGTTCTGTAACAGTCATATGTACTGACAAAACAGGCACACTTACACAGAACAGGATGGAGGTTCAGAAAATATGGACAACTGACATGCAACAGTCTTCAATAAACAATCTTGTTAGAATTGCCTCTCTTTGCAATAATGCATTTTACGAAGATGGAAAATATAAAGGAGACCCGACAGAGGTTGCACTATTGAAAGCAGCAAGGGAAAAATCCGGTGATATAAAAGCAGATCGCATTGCTGAGATCCCCTTTGATTCTGACAGGAAAAGGATGACTACGGTAAATGTCATTGAAGGTGAAACTCTCGTTCTAACAAAAGGGGCATTAGAGAATGTTTTGCCACTATGTACAGGAATATTCGTCGAAAATGGAACTAAAAGTTTAAATGATGAAAATAAGGGACCTGTGATGGACGCATATCATTCGATGATGGATGATGGGTTGAGGGTTATTGCCTTTGCTTTCAGGAAACTGGCGGATAATAGTATTGCCCAAGCTGATCCGGAAGCTGCTCTGATATTTGTCGGCCTCATGGGGCTTGAAGACCCTCCAAGACCTGAAGTTCCTAATGCCATTAAAAAATGCCGGGAGGCCGGGATTAAGATAATTATGATCACAGGTGATGCAAGCAGAACTGCAACAGCTATTGCAAAACAGATAGGGCTTGTAAAAGATGTGCCGGCAATCATTGAAGGACATGAAATAGATATGAAGTCAGATGATTCGCTGAGAGAAGCACTCCGGTCAGAAGAGATTATCTTTGCGAGGATGTCTCCAAGACACAAGATGAGGATCGTGACTGTTCTGCAGGATGAGGGAGAAAGGGTTGCAGTTACAGGAGACGGGGTCAATGATGCACCTGCACTCAAAAAGGCAGATATCGGGATATCTATGGGGATAATGGGCACTGATGTTGCAAGAGAGGCAGCAGATATGGTGCTGCTCGATGATAATTTTGCAACTATTGTGAATGCGGTGGAAGAGGGCAGGACAATTTTTGAGAATATTAAGAAATTCATCACCTATATTTTCGCACATGGTACCCCGGAGGCGATCCCGTATATCATGTTCGCACTTTTCAAAATACCGCTTCCATTAACAGTGATGCAGATACTTGCAATCGATTTGGGGACTGAGACTATTCCTGCACTGGCGCTTGGTGCAGAGCCACCTGAGGCATCTATCATGAGATACCCTGCGGGGCATCCAAATACTATTATTCAAAGTCAGTCGGCAAAGGGAAGAATTATCGATATGGCCCTTCTTTTCAGAGGATATGTCTTTATCGGGTTTATCAGTGCAGTTGCCGTCCTGTTTGTTTATTTCTATGTGCTCTATAAAGGCGGATGGCAGTGGGGTATGGCTTTGGAGATGAATGATCTGCTGACCCGCCAGGCATCAACTGCGACATTTCTTGGTATTGTCATTATGCAGATCGGAAACGTGTTTGCCTGTCGCTCATCAAAAGATTCCATTTTTCGATTGGGTTTTTTCTCGAACAGGCTGGTCATTATCGGCATTATCGTAGAAGTGATACTTTCTGCCTTTATCGTCTACCACCCCTTAGGGAACAGGATTTTTGGTACGGCTCCATTAGGTCTGGATGTATGGCTGATACTTATCCCCTTCAGCATTATGTTGCTTGCAGCAGAAGAACTGAGGAAAGTTTATGTAAGGAGACATGAAGTCAAATAAAAGTAAGCTGTCCCTCTTGCCCGGATCATTATTTTTTTAAGCGCATCACTTTTTCTGTGTTCTCCGGTATCAGTTCGGAAAAACCATGTGCTCGGTTTATTCTCACATCCCTGTCAAAAGGATTTTTTGTCCTGCATATCTTTATATATTCCTCTGGTGTAATATCATGGGTAACCGGGGGAAGATGCGGCCAGCTGTCGATGGGGATAGGGAAGTCAGAGCCGTGCACAAGCCAATCAGGTGGAAAGGTTTCGAGGATTTCGGATATGAACGGCAGCCTTGTTGATAAGGAGAGCGCAGAGGTATCTGCCCACAGCCGTATACTATCTGAGTTACACTCTTCATGAACAAATAAAAGTCCCGAATTATTTTTTTGTTGATGAGGGGAAATACCGGGGTGGCGCAATGTGCTGCGATTACAGTAACCCCGCACTCAAGCGGTCTTTCAAGGTTCCTGTAATTATCCAGTCCTTTTTCCCGAATGCCTTCAGGAAAGGAATACTCGGGACCGACATGACAGAGGA
>JGI20213J14113_1000262_pt1 | contig 11899 bp, 10 predicted proteins | sample WetSurMetagenome_3_FD_14113 | JGI IMG/M metagenome (IMG submission 14113) | reverse complement strand
CCGCATCAATGATCTCTCTAATTGCCTTTTTATCTCCACGGGATAATTCATCATAAGACTGCTTAGCAGAATGATCGGGGATCATATAAGGGAACATGATATCTTCCTCGTTTTGGCTGTGTGCAAGACCGAGTGCATGCCCAAGCTCGTGAATTATTGTCGCTTTGACTTCGCCATCCGGAACAACTACATCATCGAATCTCAACAAGGTTATCTGAATTTTAGGTGAAATTATTTGCTTATAACTGTTTGTATAATACTGAGTTAATCCCATATAGTTTTTGTTATAAATTTTGGCGAGATTCTCAACGAAAGATATTTCAATATCTGCGTCTTTGCTATTGTTGGTAAAAGTATATTTTATCCGGCTATCTGCTTTTTGCCAGACTCTGAACGCATAGCTCACATAATCTTTAAAGAGGGATTTGTAGTATTTTGAAGAGGAGCTTTGCACATAAACCTTTACAGGGAATCCGGAAACATCCCAATGCGAACCATCCCAGGTATTGCTGCCGGATGGATCCATCTGGTAGTAAAAATCAGAGACTTTGTTGGTAAGGGTATCTTTTTTATTAACCGTTTTAAATCTATCGGAAGATGGGTCAGTATAACCTTCTCTCTGCGGATAAATTCTGCTCACAGGAAACAATAAAATAAAAGTGAATGCTAGAATTATAAAACTAAGACTAATAAATGTCCTCATATATTTCGTGTCAGTAATAATTTTTTCATAACGAAGCTAATCAACAAATTTTGTACCTTCAATAATGCTGCATTCTGACTTCTGGTTATCTTACAAGGAGTTTCAGTAAATCAATTTTGCATATTGCAGAAGTAGAAATAACAAGGCTAAATATTTCTAAATTGGGTAAGAATAAAAGAAGAAAGCTGAACTCTACCTCAAAGTATATTGGTCTTTGCCTAAATCGATCACATCCTTAACAGCCTCCTTATCACCGAGCGATAGTTCATTGTAATTCATTTTTGGGGAATGTTCAGAACTGATGTACGGATACATAATATCAGTTTCGCTTTCACTATGTCCTAGTCCAAAAGCATGACCAAGTTCGTGAATTATAGTTGCTTTAATTTCACCGGCACTTACGGTTTCACTGCCGAACTTAAGTAAGCTGATTTGTATTTTTGACTGCTCTATTTCATTTTCCCTGTTCACATCATACTCAGTCAATCCAAGATAATTTTCTTCGTACTTCTTCCCAAGATTTTCAACGAAAATAAATTCTATATCCGCATCCCGGCTGTTATTTGTGAAAGTGTATTGTATTCTGTTATCTGCTTTCTGCCAAACTTTGAATGCGTAATTGACATAATCTTTATAATCCGGATTGTAATATTTTGAAGAGGCTTCTTCAACATACACTGTCAGTGGAAATTCATCCATATCCCAATGCTTACCATCCCAAAGTGTGCTGCCTGATTTATCTATATGAAAATAATTCTCTGATTTAACGATTTTGGTATTGTCTCTTTTAACCGAATAATTTTTTTTATTACGCTGATAATTTTTATTAATGCTTTCTTTTCGATTAACTGTAAAATCTTTTCTTTTCTGCTTTGTTAAATTTGAAGGATTACTAAGAGTTGAATTATGTACCTGAAAATTTCTAATTATTTTTTTATTCCCCGATGATTGAGGACGGTTGTATTGAGCCTGCTGTGGAAATATTATTGCTGATTCAAATATAAGGGCTAAAATAAACAGACAGATTATTTGTGTTTTCAATTGCATATTGCTATTTACTTCTGAGTTAGATTAAATATTAAAATAGATTCAACAAAATTTGTTCCTCGCTAATTCTTATAAAAAAAATGAGAATTCTCTTAATAAAAAGCNATTTTAGAAGCTAAATCAATATTTGTGTCTAATTTAACGAACTTGATAGTATCAATTTTGAAACAGTTTTTTTATTAATGTACAATGCTGGAGCCGCCAATAAATTCCCTCAAGACTGAATCGTGTGGTACCGGGGAATCATCTTCAACCGGTGTTATATGCTTTAATAATTCAGCTAATCGCGCAGCTCTTTCATAAGCATCTGATTTCAAGGGGTCATTCTTGTATTTCTTTTCCCACTCGTCAAAGTTTTTTGTCAGCTTTGAAGCATACAGGGAAAGCTCATAAGGCATTGCACTGCTGATAATGAAATTTGCCGCGTTGCTGTAAGGGATAATGTTTCTCATCTCACTCGAACGTACATAATGCCAGTGCTCAAGTGTTTGAGTTGGATTATACGCGCGGTGAGCAAAATCGCGAAGCATTCTTCTAATCAATCTAATATCCGTCCACCTGATGTATTTATTATCGGGACCTTTCATCTGCAAGAGAGGTTCAAGGTATAATTTAAACTTTACTTCAATCGGAATGTCCTTGCTGAAATCAGGATAGAGTCCGTGGAGGCTGTCAATTAATAGTATCTCATCTTTCTCAAGTTTCATTGGTGTCACATCCAAGGTGCGTGTTCCTGTTTTAAAATCGTAATAGGGAATTAGAACTTTTTCAGCGTGACTAAGTTTTACAAGATGTTCATTTATTAATGGAAGATCGAGAGCTTGTGGAGTTTCAAAATCATAATCGCCAAATTCATCTTTTGGATGGAATTCAAGGTCGAAGAAGTAGTGATCAACAATAAGTGCTTTGAACTTATATCCTTTCTTAATCAGCTTTTGCTCGAGCTTNATAGTCGTGCTGGTTTTNCCGGAAGATGAGGGACCGCTGATCATTACCATTCGTAAATCTTTAAGTCTTTCAATAATTAGTTTTGCTGCAAGTTCAACATCATCTTCATACAGTTCTTCTGATTCGTGAACGATCTGTGCGAACTCACCTTTTGCAACTCTTTCATTAAGCAGATCAACAGTATTAAGTTTATGGTCAACAGCCCAATCAAGATTGCGCCATACTTTTGCCCAGGGAATATTTTCGTTCAGCTTGGAATTTATTCTTCCTTCTTCATCTCTTCTTTTTGCAGCTTCTTCCCTGTAAAGAATAAACTCCTTGGCAACTTTTGCGTGTCCGTTTTCGATTAAAACTTTTTCAACAATATCCTGAATGTCTTCAATATGCGGATAGGTTTTTTCATCAAATTTTTCATTTAATATTTTAGTCACTTCTTCGGCAAGATCTTCAGCTTTATCTTTATCTCTGCCGCCAACGGCAACGGCTGCGCGATAAATTGCATTAACAATTCTTTCCTTCTTGAATGGAACAATTGCGCCGCTCCTCTTTTTTACNTGCGTGATTTTGTTTTGCACTGTTTATTCTCCTCCGGNAGGATTCGTGAATAATTTATAGACTATTAAAAAGAAATTTATATAATAAAATCAAGTTTATCGAATTCAAATTTCAAATGCTCNCTTTGTGAAATACTAGGACATTTAATCTTTATATAATAGTCACTATTTTTAATTCAGTCGAAGAAATTATTTTTTTGAGGTTTCTATGATTATAAAATATTTAGCTATACTAACAGTGATTAGCGCACAATTTTTATTTTGTTCTAAAGTATTAGCCCAGGAAGAAAATATTATCATTAAGAATTATAATCTTGAATTGGCAAAGGAAAGTCCACCGCATAAGATGCTAAGTAAACTTGAGGGTAAATGGAGTTTGGAATATAAGCTATGGATTAATCCGAATGCTGATCCGGAAGAAGGTAGCGGAAATGCAGATGCAGAAGTCATACTTGGTGGGCGGTTTCTGCAAATAAATATGGATTATTCAATCTATGAAAAAGAGTTTACAAGCGAACACATCTTCGGCTATGACACAATCGTTAGAAGATTTATACTTTTTTCTATAGATGAATTTGGCACTGATGCCATTTTTGAGTACGGAGATTTTAATGTTGATGTAGAATCAATCGTTTTTACGGGAATCGACAGCATCTCTGCAAATCCTTCTACTTTGGAAAAAAACTACCAGTACAAAATAGAACTTTATATCCCGACAGAGGAAGAGGTCGATGAGTTTGGTTTTAACACTTACTATCTCAATCCTGATGGAAAGTGGATGCCTTTGATGCAAACAAGTTTTACGAAAGCAGATTAATAATTTATTTTCTAGAGAAGAATAATAAAATTATTTAAATACCTTCCTTCTAAAAAACAATAGAAGATATCCTTACCAGTTCATTGCTTTACGGATTATAGGTTCTAGTGTGTCTGCAATTTTTTTATGTCCCGATTCATTCGGATGTGCCTGGCATCCAAAATCTTTCAGTCTGTCCAAATTAACATCTAACTTATCAAACCAGATTTTTTTATCTTGAAGTCTACTGCTTATTTCGTTAACCAGACTTCTTACAAAATCGCAATGTTGATCTTTTCTAACCGGTTCGCATAATACAAGAATACTTGCTTCGGGATACAATTTTCTAATTCTTTTTAAGAATTTAATATATGCCGATTGAAATGCACTTAAAGTTGGATAAGGCTTTTCCCAATAGTCATTATTTCCTAATCTTATTACAACCAGGTCCGGCTGCCACTTTTGAAAATCCCATATTAGCGTATCATTCAGACAAGTTCTTTCATAATAATATGGCATCGGTCGTTTGGATATTCTGGTTGAATCACCATGATTTCTTATTATTCCAATTCCTGAAACAGCAATTATAGAATAATCCGCATTCAATCTTCTTGCGAGCACTGGTCCAAATGCAATATAATTGTTATCTGTTTCTCGGCTTAGTAGACAATCCGGTGAGTTACCTTCACTTCCTAATCCTGCAACAAATGAATCGCCTATAAACTCAATCTTTCTTTTCTTTTCTTCAACAGCAGGATAAAGATTATCACCTCTGTTAAGTATAAATCCTTCGAATGAAGCAATACCATTGAGTGCTTCAGTGCGTTTTGTAATCAGAAGTGAATGCTTACCTGCTTTTAGATTCTCAGCAATTTTGTATACTGTATCGGAACTGGTACGAAGAATTTCAGAAAGTTTTCCATCAATAAAAATGTTGTAATCATTATGGCCATCTTTTAGCTTAATTGCACAGTAAGTCCCGCTAAAATGGGTTCTAATCTGAACACCCGGCCAATCAAACCTTACAATCCGCGGTTTTGAAGAATCAAATCTGCCGACGTATTGGATATTTGGGTCGTCCGCCGCAAAATAGGAACTGGGCACAAAATATTCATTTGATGTAACAAGAGCACCAAAAAATAAGAACGATAGGATGAATAAAGATTTTTTAGTAAATGATTTAAGGAAAAGAAGTGAAAATAACTTTCTTTTAGTTGTGGGCATGTTCAACATTAAACAGTCTCATTTTTTACCATAGAGTTATAAAACATCAACTTAATTTTATTTATAATTTAAAGGTAATTAAAAACCTGTTTAGATATATTTACGCATAATAATTTTTTTTATTCTGATTGAATGAATCTGATAGAATGGAATGACCAATTAAGATTTCTGGTTGCTATTGCATTAGGATTTTTAGTTGGTCTGGAAAGAGAAAGCAGAGGCACAGAACTTACCGGTAAGTTGACTGCCGGCGTAAGAACATACACGCTTATTAGTTTGTTTGGGTTTGGGTGTGCTTGGCTTTTTAGATTGAATATAGAATTTATTATTCCTGTGGGAATAATTGTCATTGGTGGAATGGTTCTTGCCTCATATTTAGCGAAGCAGAAATCGGGGGCTGTAGGCTGGACAAGCGAGATAGCAGCATTATTAACTTTTATTGTAGGAGTTCTATCCTTACTTGCAGATATCTGGATTCCTATGTCATTAGGTATTTTTACGACGCTGATGCTTTCTGAAAAAGCAGAATTAGAGCAGTACATTGAAAGGCTTGATAAATCTGAATTTCTTGCAGTAATAAAATTTTTGATCGTCACGATCATTATTCTCCCTGCCTTACCGGATAAATCCTATACAAAATATAATCTCAATCCTTACCACATCTGGCAGATAGTAATTTTAGTATCCTCAATAGGTTTTGTCGGGTATTTTCTGATGAAAAAGTTCGGGGACAAAGTTGGATTATGGTTATCTGGATTGCTGGGTGGTATAGTTTCAAGCACTGCGGTCAGCATAGCTATGGGCAATATTGCAAAGAAAGATGATACTAAAGCCAAAGTAGCCTTCCAGGCAACAATATTAGCAAGTAGTATAATGTATTTAAGAATTCTGGTGATAATTTATCTATTAAATCAAGTCATTGCTTATCAGCTTTGGTGGAAATTAATCTTACTTTTCTTAGTTGGACTTTTGCTTGCAATGTTGATGCGCACCAAAAACAATGATGTAAGATCGAGTCCAATCTCTACTGTTCAAAATCCATTTGAAATAAAACCTGCTTTTATTTTCGCTTCCCTTTTTGTACTTCTTTCGATAGTTACAATTTGGGTTCAACAGTTTTTCGGGAGTAGTGGTCTATTGGTATTATCAGCCATTGTCGGCGTTACAGATATAGATCCGTTTATTCTTTCGATAATAAACAAACAACCAGTTGAAAGTATTATTTATTCTGCAATTATAATTTCTATGATGAGTAATACAATTGTAAAAGGGTTTTACTTTGGTTTTCTGGCTAAAGGTTTAAGAAAGCAAGTTATTCTATACTTTGCTCTATGGGTTATTGTTCATATCCTGTTATTATTTATCTAACAAGAACTATAGATAAATATTAATTTATTAACAGGATCATTCTGCTGCAATTCGGACTATCATTAAAAACAACTTTCATGCAGCTATCAGATTATTATTATTCTCGGGAATAATTTTCACGTAATAGTATTAACTTAGTGCGTTAAAAATTCAAAATCTTATAACAGAAAAGCAAAGGAGAAAATATGCCAATTAGAAGAGCAAACGCCGAATGGAAAGGCGATTTAAAAAGCGGAAAAGGGGTAATAAGTACTGAGACAAAAGTATTAAATAACACTTCTTACGATTTCAGTTCACGTTTCGAAACAGGTTCAACTACAAATCCTGAAGAGCTAATCGGAGCTGCTCACTCAGGATGTTTTTCAATGGCTCTTGCAAATGGTATTTCAAAGGACGGATTTAAAGTTAATTCAATTAAAACCAATGCAAAAGTTCATCTTGAAAAAACCGATGCCAGTTTCACGATCACAAAAATCGAGCTTGATACTGTCGGTGATGTGGAAGGAATCGATAACGAAAAATTTGTTAAATATGCTGAACAGGCAAAAGCCGGCTGCCCGGTATCGAGAGCATTAACTGGTCCGATGATTATGCTTAATGCAAAATTGAAGTAATCATTCTGAAATAAGCTCTCTAAACTCATTATTCTTTGAAACAAATGCCTGAACATAAGAGCAGGTTGGTATAACCTTTAGATTATTTTCTTTGGCAAATTCAAAAGCGGCTCTGACTACCTGAGCCGCTAATCCTTTTCCCCGAAGTGCTGGATGAGTGTAAGTATGATTTAAATCTACTTTGTTATCTCGTATCTTGTATTCGACATATACTTCATAACCTTCGGCGTAAATAACAAAGCGTTCATTTTCTTTTTCGTGAATTACTTCAGGTTCCATTGTCTTCTATTTATTTATTGTGAATTTGTACTCTTTGTTTGAAAAATGTCCTATTCCATCGAAGAAAAATTTTTCCACGAACTTGACATTGTTCTCTTTATCAACCATAACAACTGAAGAACATCTCGTGCCGTACTTTTCTGACTTGATGAAAACGGGCGAGAGCATTCTTTCCAAATCAAGGCCCACTCCTGTATCCGGGAGCTCTTCATCTTTAGCAATCGAAGTATCCTTAAGAATTGCAATGACTTCCCAGGCATTAATATCTTCCTGCTGAATTAAGCTTTCAAGGTGTCGTTTACTTCTTTCAATTTTTGGCCAGGGTGTATCCAAAATTGCATTGCTGATTCCGTGGATACTTTGATCAAGCTTTTTCAAGTTATCTGTTTTGTTTGAGAAATAATAAAGTTGATCAACATCACCGAGCAGCAGATTAAAACCATTAAATTCATCTAAGGTTGGATTTAATTTGTTGTAATATTCCTCGGGTGAGACATTGCTGGTTAAAAAATCAAGTGTAAGTTTTCCACGTGATTTAGCATCATTTCTGTGGTTCTTCAGGTCTCTGAAATTTGTAATTGCAGCGAACCTTCCTTGCTTAGTTATTCCCATCCAAGTTCCGCCAGCTCGCAAATCCTTGCCAGCGAGAAGATCAGGATGATATTCCCAGAAATCAGCCTGCTCGCTTGGTCGGTTATAGAATTCATCTCTGTTTGCTGCAAAGATCAGCTTGTATTTTGGATGAACGTTATTTGCAAATACTATAAGGCACATTATTTTTAGTCATTGGTCAATAGTCATTAGTTATGGTTTTTCAGTTTTTTGTTTTGGTTACCCGGTTATAACTTATCTGCGATAGTCTGAGACTAAAAACTAGTAAACTATAACTCTAAACTAACCAACCGAAAACTCAAATCACCCTGTCATTTAAAAATATTTCTTTCTTTAAAAGCGTCAACTAATTTATCATAATCAACAAACTGAACAGCATCCCAGCCGATTATTTTAGCAACATCAACATATTCCTGGATATCGTCTATAAAAAAGTGCTCAGCTGAAGGGAATCCGGATGCTGCTTCAACTGCACGGTAAATATCTTCTTCCGGCTTTAATGATTTAACCTCGTGAGACAAAATAAGCTTTTCAAAATGCTTCAGGAATTCATATTTCTGCCAGCCATATTTTTGATGAATTGAATTTGTATTCGAAAGAAGAAATAATTTGAAATCTTTTTTAAGTACCGGCAGTAAAGATGCGACACCTTCATTCAAAGTAAATATTTCGGAATAAATTTTACAGAAAGTTTCCTGGTTAAGTTTATTATCAACTACAGTCAGCATTTTATTTATAAACTCTATTTCAGTCATCATACCTTTTTCAAATTCCCGGTGAAGATGATAATTAGAATTATAAAATTCAATGAATCTGTTGCCAAGATTTTGCTCAATCTTGTTTAATCTTTTTACAGCAATAGAGTAATCAAAAGGTATGAGAACCATACCAAGATCAAAAACTATTGCTGAGTATTTTTTTACTTTCATTGAATTAATTTTACTCAAATGTCATTTCTGTGAAAACAGGAATCCATTCTATTATAAGTAAAAATAGTGGATCCCCACTTTCGTGGGAATGACAACTCGTGGATAAAAAATATGTCAATACAGATGCCGACTGGACACATCTATGGCAACTCAAAAATACTATCATCTAATCCTGTGTTGATCTCAATGCTGGTTACATTAAGATCAATTTCCTGCAAACCTAAATATTGTTTTATGGTGAATGGGAATTTCAGGCCTTTAACTTCCCTGTAATCTGAAAAATAAGTTTCCTGCTCAAACAAACCCTGCTTTGTTTGTATTTCTTTGGTTTCTTTAAACTTTAATCCAGTATTAGCATCATAGTACTGAAACCAACGAATTCCCGAAGGAAGTACAAGTCTGATAGCATAGCAATCAACACTGTCCATACATTGCACTCCCAAATATTCTGAAGCAACGCCAAAGCTGTCAGGATTTAGAAGAAGCTGCATTGTTGCATCCATCATAAGTCTTTCGAGCTCTTTCTTATCAATTTCATTTTTTTCAGATCCAATCATAAGCATTCCCTTGCCATCGCTGTAATAAAGTAATTGTTTAACCTCGCCAGCCTGCAGTTCCTGGAAAAGCTTATCCGGATACTTTTGCTTGATAGTTATGTTTATCGGCTGACCCATTGCTGAACCTGTCATAACCGTTGTTCTATCCATTACACTTTTAAACTTGTCGATTCCGCCGATTGCATAAATGTACTTATTTATTACAGCCATTGCTGTTATGTTTACCGGATCTGTTTCGGTTGTCACTTGATTTTGCGGGAACAAGATTCCGGGAAATGAAATTATAAAAGACAACAAAATGATTTTTTTGTAATTCATAATAGAAACAAAAGATTATTTTACTTTTGAAAAGATAAATAGATTACACTTATTATTATAACACCAAAATTTCTCTTACTACTAAATAAGCTTTTAAGTACTTTTGAATATCATAACAACTATTTTCCTTATGAAAATTAATCACTTACTTCTGGCAGTTTTTTTCTCTTCGAGCAGTATATTTTCGCAAACCTTCACAATCTCAGGCAGGATAAGCGATTCCCAGTCTGGCGATCCACTTCCCTATAGTAATGTAAGAGTTATAAATACCACACTTGGTACCGCAGCCAATACCACCGGTGATTATGAACTCAAGCTATCGGCAGGGACTTTTCTACTTGTTGCTTCTTACATTGGTTATTATTCTGATACTATAAAAGTTGATTTAGCTAAAAATGTAGCACAAGTTAATTTCTTCTTGAGAAGAACTGAAATCATTCTGCCCGAAATTGTTATAAAACCGGGAGAAAATCCAGCTCTTAAAATTATTCGCAAAGCAATAGAAAAAAAGAAAGAAAGAAATTCAAAGCTTAATTCTTATGTGTATGAAGCATATACAAAAGGCTTAGTTAGAACGACAGATGAAATCAGTGCAAGAGGACGAACCATATCAGCTGGTATTGGTACGGGTGAAGATTCGGTTGATTTAAAGATAACTGGATTACTTGAAAACCAGAGCCGAGGTTACTTTAAAAAACCCAACCAATACAAAGATGTAATCATAGCCAGAAAGCAAAGCGCTAACTTTCCGCCGACAATAAATACAGTCACGGGCGGCAGACTCATCCAAAATTTTTATGAAGATGATATTGAATTTTTCAGCGGTGATCTCCCTGGTCCTATTTCAGATGATGCTCTTAATTATTATTACTATTACATAGATGGAGTAGTTTTAAAGAATGACAGGAAAGTATATAAATTATTTCTGAAGCCCGAGAACTCAGACGATCCGGGGTTTGTTGGCAGCATTTTTATAAATGACAGCACTTACGAACTCATCCAGGTTGAGCTTGAACTAAATCGTGCTGCGAACATCGGTGGAATCTTTGATACCATTAGCATCTTTCAGCAATTCTCAAGTTATGATGATATTTATATGCCTGTTGATTATCGCATTTTTGCGAAAGGAAATGTTCTCGGTCTTGTAAAATTTGGTTTTGAGTTAAACACAATTCTCTACGATTATCAAATAAATCCCGAATTGAGTGATGATATTTTTTCAAAAGCAATCGTTACCGTTCTTCCTGATGCTGATAAAAAAGATTCTCTTTTCTGGACAACTGCACAAACGATCCCTAATACATTAGAGGAGGAAAAAGCATATAATAGAATTGACAGCCTCAAAAAAGTTCCGGTTACTTTCTGGGACCAGTTCTCATGGTTAAGTACGAGAACCTACTTTTCAGAAAACTTTGCGATGAACGGAACTCTTAATTTCTGGAGATTTAACAGGGTAGAAGGCTTTACTCCAAGGCTTGGATTTTATTTTGAAAACTATCTTGATCAAAGATTAAACTCCTCACTTGATCTTGCGTATGGATTTTCAGATGAAAGATTTAAAACAGATTTCTCACTCGAATACCTGCTTGGTGATTACAGAACAACTTCTTTAACACTGAATGCTTACAACTCAATTAAAATTCTTTTTGGTACTTCTGATGAATATGCTGATCTGACCGCATCACTTCTTGCTTTGTTGAACAAAGAAGAGTTCAGAAACTACTATTATTCAGCAGGATTCGATTTTAAAGTTGAGAGTGAAATCTTTCCCGTCCTGTCTTTAAGCGCAGGCTTCCTTAATAGAAAGGACAAAAGTGCACAGAACAACACTGATTACTCGTTCTTCAAAAAAGATAAGGAGTATCCACCCAATCCAGATATTTACGATGCCACAATAAACGCGCTCACTGCAGGCTTCAAACTAGATTTCAGAGATTATATTGAAGATGG
>JGI20213J14113_1000260_pt1 | contig 11934 bp, 10 predicted proteins | sample WetSurMetagenome_3_FD_14113 | JGI IMG/M metagenome (IMG submission 14113) | reverse complement strand
CAGGAATGTATTTAACTGATTAGAATTAAAAAGCCCCGTGAGAACGGGGCCGAAAAAAATTTTATTTAACCGAGGTAGGCTTTCAATCTGCCGCTTCTCTTTGAGTGTCTTAGGTTTCTCAAAGCTTTCTCTTTAATTTGTCTTACTCTTTCGCGTGTAAGATTAAATCTTTCGCCAATCTCTTCAAGTGTAGCAGAATGGTCTCCTTCAATACCGAAATAAAGTTTAATTACTTCCGCTTCTCTTTCTGTAAGAGTACCAAGGACATTCTGAACTTCTTTCTTTAGAGATTCTTTCATCAGCTCTTTATCGGGCAGCGGCTGCTCATCATTTGGAAGAACATCAATAAGACTGTTTTTGTTTTCATCTCCGGTTTTCAANGGAGCATCCATCGAAACATGACGACCAGAAATCTGAAGTGCATAAGCTACTTCATCGGCAGTCATATCAAGAATTTTAGCAAGCTCATCTGTTGTTGGTTTTCTTTCATATTCCTGTTCAAGATCTCTGTAAGCTTTGCTTATCTTAGTCAGGTTACCAACTCTATTTAATGGCAAGCGCACAACTCTTGATTGATCTGCAATTGCCTGCATAATTGACTGTCTTACCCACCACACAGCGTAAGAAATAAATTTAAATCCACGTGTTTCATCAAATCGCTGGGCCGCTTTTATCAAACCAATGTTTCCTTCGTTAATTAAGTCACCGAGTGAAAGTCCTTGGTTCTGAAACTGCTTCGCAACCGAAACAACAAATCTTAAATTAGCTTTAATTAATTTTTCCTGGGCAAGCATATCGCCCTTTTTAATTTGTATAGCTAATTCAATCTCCATATCAGGAGTTAACAGGTCAACCTTGCCAATTTCCTGCAAGTATTGATCAAGAGATTTACTTTCGCGATTCGTAAATTGCTTTGTTATTTTCAAGCTTATCGCTCTCCTTCTTCGGATTTTTGGTGAATAGAAATATTTGAGGTCATTAACGAGCGGATTTTCCTACTCCGTTAATTTCAAGGGCACAAATATAATACTGTAATAAGATGAAAGGAAGAGTAAAAAGTTCCCTAAATCACAAATTTTTCTTCTGAGAGGGGGAAATCTACGTTTTTATAGCCTTTTTTAATGATTTTTTCTTTTAGGGGCAAAGCCTGGTCTTCCTCCCCGTGAACCAGGAATATTTTTTTTAACCGTTTTTGAGGATTTAGTTTAAGATAGTCTAAAAGTTCATTTTGATCAGCATGTCCGCTGAAATAATCCATCGTTTTGATTTGGCATTTTACAGAATGTTCTTCTCCAAGAATGTTTACTATTTCCATACCATCCATAATTTTCCTTGCAAGCGTATTTTCGGCTGCATAGCCAACAAACAAAACTATATTTTTTGGATTGCCTATATTATTTGCTAGATGGTGAAGTATTCTTCCGCCTTCAGCCATACCTGATGCTGAAATAATTATCATCGGTTCGATCATGTTATTAAGCTCTTTAGATTGCTCCACCGTTGAAATATATTTTAGTCTCCCGAAACCAAAAGGATCGTCACCACTTTCCAGAAAAATTCTGTTCGTTTCTCTGTCGAAGCACTCCGGATGATCTCTGAATACTTTAGTTGCATTTACAGCGAGTGGACTATCCACGTAAATCTGCATTTCGGGAATTCTGTTTTGGTCAAATAACTTATGAAGGACATAAACTAATAGTTGTGTTCTTCCGACGGCAAATGCTGGAATGATTATTTTACCTTTTCTATCATAAACTTCTCTTACAACTTTAGCAACTTCTTCTTCAACTTCATCTGAATGAGTATGAATGCGATTGCCGTAAGTGCTTTCCATTATCAACATATCAAGATCATGGAAATAATCTGGGTCATTAATAATAGGCATTTCGTGTCTGCCAATATCTCCAGAAAAACCAAAACGGGTTTTCTTTCCACCTACTTCTTCAATTTCGAGCAAGATGCCCGCTGATCCAAGTATATGTCCAGCATCCTGAAAAATTGCGATCACTCCCGGGAAAATTTCTGTTGGTAAATTGTAACCTACTGATTTAAAATGGCTCATTGTCATTTCAACATCTTCGACTGAATAAAGCGCTTCAGCAGATTCCAGGTTCTTCTTTTTTTTATTCAGCCATTCAATATCTCTTTGCTGTAAATGTGCCGAATCTTTAAGCATAATTTCACAAAGGTCNACTGTAGCTGATGTTGCATAGATTGGCCCATCAAAACCATGTTTAACGAGGTTGGGGATATTTCCACTGTGATCTATATGTGCGTGGGATAAAATTAGCGCATCAATTTCATGTGGGTCAAAGATGAAGTTCTTATTTTTTTCGTAAGTATCTTTTCTTCTTCCCTGAAACAAACCACACTCAAGAAGAATTTTTTTCCCATTAATTGTAAGAAGATGCTGTGAGCCGGTTACAGTTCTTGCACCTCCTATGAATTGGATTTTCAATTATTTCTTTCTTTTAAATTCCTCTAAAAAGCTGAGCTAGATTCAAGCTCTTGACTTTTTGTTTGCCTGAAAGAGAAACGTAGGCAATTGCAAGGGATTCTTTCCCCGTACCGANAACAGTACTGATCAAACCCAGTGACTCAGCAAGATCAGCCGAGTCAACTTCTTTAATAATGGTTTTCCATATGGATTCTTCAAGTACATTGTATGCTGTATGCACCTCATGCAGGTCAAATCCGGACTCGTACCTTTCCTTCGCTATTTTTTCAGAGTAAGTGACCATTTCAACGAGGCTTCTTGTTTTGACTCCATTCAAAGTAAGATCAAATAATTTGGCAAGCCGCTGCCAGTTCTCATCTGCACGGGAAGTATCATAATGTTTCAGGTGAGATCTTTCAAGGGAATAGAAAGCCTCGTTAATAATATCAGTTTGATTGTTTACTAATATTTCGTCAAGATTCATTTTATACTTTCAATATTTTTTACAAAAAATAATAAACCGTTAGTTTAAAAATACTTAATTACTTTGCTTTAATTAATACTAAATTAAACTGATTTCAAAAGAAACTTAACTGATCCGATTGTACAATAGAATCAAAAGATTCCCCAAGTAATATCAAAACAGAGTCAGCAATTGGTTTAATCTGTTTTTCAATATAATGATCATAATCAATATCTGTATGCTTTAGCTCTATTGGAACGGGACCTCGTTTTGTTATAACATAGTAAACAGTTCCGCTTGTTTCAGGCAGCATTCTTGCTGCTTTTACGTGCTGAGGAACATTTTTAGTGTATTCGTCAACATCTTTTCTTAATCTTTTTCGATAAACAAGCTTATCATCGTACTCGCCGGATTTGACTTTTCTAACAATTTCTCGCAACCAATTTTCGATTTCTTCATTATTAAAAATTCTGTTATAAAGTTCCACCTGGAACTCTTTTGCAAGTCGCGTCCAATCTGAACGTACAACTTCCATTCCCACAAACTCGATTGATTCTTTGCCATTGGCTGCTAAAAGTCCGGCATAGCGTTTCTTTGCACCGGTTTCACTTCCTCTCGCTGGTGTAAGTATAAACTTCCTGTAATACTTTTCAAATTCTATTTCAAGATATGATTTTAAGCCAAACTCGTTTTGAATTTTTTCTGCCCAATAGTTATTTAAAGCCACTGCAATTCTATTTCCATTTGATTCGGCATTTTCTCCCTCACCTTCTTTAAGTTTTAGGAAGAGGGAATCAGTATCTCCATAGATTACTTCGTATCCTCGTCCCGCGAGGAAATCTTTACTGCCCATTAAAAGTTTTTGTCCGGTTCCTGTAATTGCAGTCGGTAGGTTAGGATGATAAAACCTGCATCCAAATGAACCCATTACACCATAAAAGCTGTTCATTAAAATTTTTATTGCCTGGGAAAGCTGCTTGTCATTTTTTTTCTTTGCGAGATTTCTTTGTTCGATAAGCTTATCAATGAACTCCGGTAAAAAGTGTTGCGATGAAGAAAAATTATATCCATTAAGAGTTTTGATAGTATCAATTTCGGATTTAAGATTTGAGTAGGGATCAATCTTAAACGTTTGTATGATGGAGGGATACAAGCTTTTGAAATCCAGAACAATTACATCATCATAAATTCCCGGAATGGGATCCATAACATATCCGCCGGCAGCGTGTTCAGATGCTTCAAGATCTTTAACATTTGGTGCAACATATCCGGCTCGGTGAAGCTTCGGCAAAAAGAAATGATCGAAAGCAGCAGTCATCATTCCGAGCTCATCCATCAGTAAACCGGAAAGCTGTGAGCGACGAATTGAAAGCTCGATTAGTCCTGCCTTCTTAAAAATATTGGTAACCAGTACGGCGTCGTTCAGATTGTATTCAGCAAGTTTTTCTTTGTCCTCAGCGAAAAGTCTTTCAATCTCTTCAACTTTATCCTTGTCAGCCGCTATTGTTTTTCCTTCCGCGANTAATTCTTGTGCAACGGTTTCGAGTCTGTAATCCTCAAAAGTAAAAAATGAAGAGCGCAACGCCTGTGGTCCATCGATTATTACTCTTCCTGTTACTGATGCAAAATATCCGCGTGGTTTCCTCTGTCGTAATGATACTTGCCCTTCAGCACGTGAAATATCAAAAGAAATATTTAACTCTTTGCATTTATTCTCAAGGAACATCAAATCAAAACCAATCACGTGCCATCCGATAACCACGTCAGGGTCTTTGTCATTAAACCATTTCAGAAAACTAAGGAGAAGCTCTTTTTCATCAGCGTAGATTGTTATGTGCGAAGCAAAATTTTCTTTCTTTTCAGAAATAATGAAAACTTTTTTTTCTTCGATTGTTCCTGAGAGATGTATTGCAATTGAATACAGTCTGCTATTCTGAGAACCAGTTTCAATATCGATTGAGGCAATTAGTAATTTCGGTGTGAACTCGGCAGGCTCGATTTTAGGATTGGTGAATGAAGCAATATTATTTATCTGATAGAAAACACCTTCAACTTTTACCTGAGCATTTATAAATCTTTCCATAAGAAATCGTCTTGCAGGATCAACATCCGACTCAAATGTCCGGATGCCCATTTTTTCAAGTTCTTCCGCTGCTGTTCTTAAGTCTCTTTGAGTATTGAAGTAAAGCGCATCAACTTCTTTCTCATCAAAATTTTTCAACTCAACTTTCTTTCTATTAATAGGAACCGACAGATTGGAAATAATTGATTTGTTTTCTAAGAAAAAAACCGGACTGTTTGAGAAAGTAAGCTCGACGGTTCCCAGCTCATCAGAGGTGCCGACAAATTTCAAAGTATTTCTTCCACGAATGTCCTGCCATTCACCAGTGAGGATGAAAACTTTTGCAGATTGTTTGCCGGATTCAGGCATCAATAATCCTCAACAATTTTTTTGAAGAGAGATTGCAGAGACATTGTTATTTTGCCCGGATTTCCATGATTGATTTTCCAGTAATCAATTTCTGTAACGGGAGTGATTTCTTTCGTTGTGCTCGTAATAAAGAATTCATCACAACTTTTGAGCTCATCCTTCTCAATAAACTCCTCGCAATAGTCAACTTTGAATTTAGAACATAGCTCTAGTACAACTTTTCTGGTAATACCTTCCAGAATCATTCTTGATTTTGGAGCTGTGTAAATCGTTTCATTTTTAATTGCGAAGAAATTTGTATGCGTGCCCTCGGTAATTTGTCCCTCCCTTACAAGAATTGCATCTGCTGCATTTTCTTCAGTTGCTTTTTGACTTGCAAGCACAACCGGCAGAAGTGAGATTGATTTGATGTCGCATCTGAGCCATCTCACATCTTCCTGAAGAATTACTTTTACGCCTCTTGTTTGTTCTTCAAGGTTTTCTTTTAAATTCTGAACGGAAATAAATATGGTTGGTGAAATATTTTCTTTCGGAAAACTGTGAGTGCGAGGAATAGCAGTTCCGCGCGTTATCTGAAGATAAACCAGCGCTTCGTCTTCAATATCATTCTTGATCATTAGCTCGTAAATAATATTTTCAATTGAGTTAAGCTTTTTATAATCAATTCTGATTTCTTTCAGACTTCTTCTTAATCGTGCAAGATGATCTTCGTATCTGAATAATTTTTTATTGTATGTACGGATTGATTCGTAAACTCCATCGGCAAAGAGAAAACCTCGATCGAACGGGGATACTTTTATCTCCGAAAGTTCAAGAAATTGTCCGTTAAAAAAACAAATCATAATATCTTTGAAAATGTTCTAATTTTATTTGTTAAAACTTACTTAAAGATATTTGAAATTTTGTTAAAGATTAATGTTCTATTGCTAAATTGTTATATTCTTATGATCTTAACAGGGATTTTGTTTTACAACATCAAAACAATAAAGCAATTTTGCGGTTTAAGGTTATGAATATAGAGCAAATCCGTGAATACTGTTTGAAGAAAAGGGGAGTCACAGAGGAATTTCCCTTTGATGAGGAAACACTTGTTTTCAAGGTTGCAGGGAAAATATTTTTACTGGCCTCACTTGAAAGCATACCATTACAGATAAATCTAAAATGCGATCCAGAAAAAGCTGTCGAGCTCAGGGAAGAATATGAGTCTGTACAGCCTGGGTATCATATGAATAAAAAACACTGGAACACAATTGTTGTAAATGGTAGTGTTTCTATCAATAAAATTTTCGAGTGGATTGATAATTCTTATAATCTCGTTGTGAAAGGTTTGACGAAATCGGACATAAAAAAGCTCAAATAATAATTAAATTGATTCAAAAATCAATGTATTTTGAATATTAGAATATTTATATTTCCATAGGTTTTTTACAGAACTAATTAATTCAATTCAAACAAACAAAGCGGAGGTCCTAATGAAAAAGCTCATATTAACCCTTGGGTTATTTTTGATAGTTTCAGCAGTTGCTTTAAGTCAGTCACAGGTTTTAAGTGGTACCTGGGGTGGCAATTCAGAAACTAAATCTTATACCCTGCACCAAAATACAGGAGATAGGAAATACACAATCGAAGTAACTTTCCTAAATCCATTTGAAAATAAACCGGATGTAGTTGTTGGTGTTACTTCGCTTGATATTGACAAAACCACTGCAGTTAAGTATGCCGTTAAACCGATTTCAATTTCAAGAGACGGATTTACAGTTGAAGTAAAAACCTGGGGCGATACAAAGATTAATAGTATCACTGGTTTCTGGGTTGCTCATTCTAAATAAGAGCCAATAAAATTAATTAATATAATTATGATGCCGGTATCCTAAAATGGGTAACGGCATTTTTTATTTTAAATGAAAGCTGCTGTTTCTGGAAGACGTAAAAATTTTGTCTTTACTATTTCAGTATTAATGAATAATTTTCCCAACATAATAATTGTAAAATATAGTTATCAATTGGTGATCGGTAATTCATCTTGAAGGGATTCAACAATGGTGAAACAACTCGCTCTTTTATTAATATTTTCTCTTCTCATTATTGGCTGTAATACAAACCCACCAACGTCTGCTGATATTACTCCAACTGGTAATGTCGTTTTAAAGTTAAAAGTTGATAATACAACAAATGCTGTAACGGCAAATAAAGTTGTAATCATCGAAGACTTTGCAAACGTGAGTTGTAATCCTTGCGTTATATCTAATAAAATAGTTGAACAACTAGCAAACCATACTTACGGCAGGAGTAAATTAGTTGCTGTAAAGTTTCCAACAAATTTTCCAGCACCAAACGATCTCTTCTACATAGCTGCAAAACCAATTTGTGATGCAAGGATTAGTTATTACNATGTGTTCTTTGCACCCACAACAGTAGTTGATGGAATAATCAAACCCATTTCTACGGATTCAAATAGTGTTATATCTGCTGTTGATTCCAGACTTTCAATCACCCCCAGATTTAATATTGGAGTCGGAAGCAGCCTCGAAGGAGATTATTCGGTTGATGTAAATGTAAAGTTTATAGATACGACATCGTTAAATATGAGCGATCTGGTTATACACACTGTTTTAACGGAAACCGACATTGAGTTTGAGCAGGCACCTGGTTCAAATGGCGAAACAAAATTTTATGATGTTACCCGACTTATGCTGCCTTCAATGGAAGGTACACCGATTCGCCAATTAATAGATCAGGGCGAATTAACATTTTCATTTGAAGATGCATTGCTTTCTTCATGGAATCTTGAAAAGCTGAATTTCGTAGTTTATATTCAAAATAAATCTACCAAGGAAGTGTTTCAAACTGGCTCAACCTTCAAATGACGGTGTTCTTATAAATTAATTTTTATTTGAATTCGGCATTTATTTGCACTTCACAAATATTTTTTTTGATACTTTTAACTCCATTTAGTAATTTATACCCCCAGTGGGGTAAAATTATTAATTGTTAACCCCTTTTATAGGTAATTGAATAGAAATCACACCTATGGATTCTTCAAAATATCTTCGATCTTTCATAGAGATCGGGCTTACCGAGCGCGAAGCTAAAGTATATATGACACTCCTGAGTGGAAAGATGTTTACAGTCTTAGAACTTCAGGAAGCAGTTAATATTCCACGAACAAAAATCTATGAAGTCTTGAACAAACTTGTCAGCCGAAATATTTGTATAGAAAAGAAACTAGGCAGAAATAAACTTTATGAAGCAGTTGAACCCAAAATTGCACTTGAAAGAGTTGTTGAATCTTACAAAAACGGTCTTGAAAGGAAAAAGGAGTTAATACAACAAGTATCAGAAGTTTTCACTCCTATTTTTCAAAACAGCAAATCAATCGTTAACCCTCTTGAGTTCATTGATGTTATGCAGGAGAAAGGACAAATTCATAAAAGATACACCGCCTGTGTAAAAAGTACTAAAAGAGAAATGCTAACTTTGAATAAAGGACCATACGCGTGTGATACTTCCGAAAGATTGGAAGAGCAGGAAGATGAAGAATTTAAACTTTTGAAAAGAGGCGGTTCCTGTAAAGATATTTATGAATTGAAAGAACTTAAAGAGGTTGATTGGCTTTTAAGCTCAGTAAAAAAATCTTTGAAACTCGGGCAACAAGCAAGAGTTATTAAAAAGCTTCCTATAAAAATGCTTGTCTTTGACCAGGAAAAAGTAATGTTTGCGCTTGAGCAGCCTGTGCCCACTTCAAACGAGTTGACTATGATTTATATTGAACATAAACAGCTTGCAGAAGCCTGCAGCATTTTATTCTATCACTTGTGGGACCAGGGAGTGGATGTTAATGAAGTGGGAAAAGACTCCGTTGATAAAATTGAATCATTTGCTTTTGCTTCAAACTAAATTATTTATTAGTTATAATCTATTATAACCGCGAGGTCAATATGAAAAATTTTACAATTATTTTTTTACTTGCAGTTTTTGTTGGTTCAGCTGGTGCCTACGACAAACTCTCACTCGTTGAAAGGTTCACGAATTGTTCTTGCGGACCGTGTGCATCATTGAATAGCGCCTGGTACAATGCCACCACAGCAAATCTTATAAGTGGCGGATTGATGACTCATATAGTTTATAATGTTTACTGGCCGTCTCCCGGTGAATGCGACCCCATGCATCTTTTAAATAAAACTGATAATGATTTCCGGACTAATTATTATGGATGCAACGCTGTGCCATGGGTAGAAATAAACGGAACCACATTTGCTACTGCTGGCGGGGCTACGGCCTTCACAAATACAATAAATGCCGGGAATGCTCAATACTCTCCTTTTAAAATTATTTTAACTCCGGAAAAACTTTCAAACAATACTATAAGTGTTCGTGTGAAGATTATTCGCGATCCTTCCGACGCTACAACATTTAGTGACGTAAGATTGAGAATTGCTCTCACAGAAACTCAGGTTAATGTAGTAAGCCCATCTTGTTGTACAAATGGAGAGGTTAATTTTTTCAGTATATCCCGTAAAATGCTTCCTGATGGTTATGGAAGTGCATTTGTTGTTCCGGCACCTGGTGATTCAATAGAGATGAGTCTACAATATGTTCCAACTACTGAATTTCTACAGAAAGTGAATCTTGACAGCATAAGGGTGGTTGCTTTTATTCAGGAACATATCACTCAGGAGATGTACCAGTCAGCGATGGTAAAAATTATTTCTGCTGATCGCGTCAATTCAGCGTTCACAGCAGATGAAACATTAGGCGCATCCCCCTTTGTTGTAAATTTTTCAGACTTTTCAACTGCGGCTTCAGGAAATAATATCGTATCCTGGGCATGGGATTTTAATAACGACGGAATTATAGATTCTAACGAACCAAATCCTTCCTATACTTTTTTAGACGAGCAGTCGTATTCGGTTTCACTTACAGTCAGTGATGGCACAAACCAGAATACATATATCGCCAAGGATTATATAACATTGCTGGGAAGTACCTCCGATATTCTTGTTGTTAATGGTTTAGCCTATCCTCCTTATACAACGGAGATGACGAATTTTTATAACAGTTCCGCTTGCTTTGGCAATCACCAGGTAGATCTCTGGGATTTGTTTGGCAAATCACAGAATTTTGATTACAGTGCCAATCCAAATATTCTGAAGGTTAACTTATTTGATAGACATATTCCTAATTCAATATTAAATATGTATAAGAAAGTTATCTGGATTGGGAACAGCTATGGTGGAGACGAGGTTTTCTTTGATCCAACTGAAATGTTAAATTATGTATCGAACGGAGGGAACCTCTTGCTTGCTACAAGAGAAGGGGCTGAGTTCTTTAATGCAGATTTGAGAAATTATTGTGGTATAACTTCTTTTTCAGGACTGTCAGCATTAACTCAATTAATAACTCTTGATGATAGCCTTGTCAATGTTAATGCTGTTGGCACAAACGATCGTAATCAATTTGCCGTTCTTGATATAGTCTCAGAAGCTGTTCCGATTTTTGATGATAATGTAGGAACAAATTACGTAGCCGGATTCAGAATTCAGAAAGAGAATCACGGTGGCTTCATATATATTGCTGGTCGTCCCTACCGCTTTAATAATACAGCAATGTATCAGAACTATAATTATATGATAAACACCTGGCTCAATTATTCAAGTTTAACGGTCCAATCTCCAAACGGCGGTGAGGTTTGGGCAGTTGGTGAAACTGAGGAGATAACCTGGACAGATGTAAACATTTACAATGTAAAAATAGAACTAAGTAAAGATAACGGTACAAGCTGGTCAACCATTGTTGAAACCGCGCCGAATACAGGCACATATTCCTGGCTAGTTGAATCCACTGTTTCTTCTACTCAATGTCTGATTAGAATTACAAATGTTGATGATGGTCTCGTTTATGATGTTAGTGATGCTGTCTTTACTATTACCATACCAAACGGCGTTGAAGAATTTGAGAATGGTACTCCGACAGAATTCTACTTAAGCCAGAATTATCCGAATCCTTTTAATCCTGTTACATCTATAAAATTCCAAGTTCCGGAAGTTTCTCTGGTTACACTAAAAGTTTACGATCTGATAGGTAAAGAAGTCGCGGTTCTTGTTAATGAGGTTAAGCAGCCGGGAAATTATCAGATTTCTTTTGATGGAAAGAATCTTGCCTCCGGAATATATTTTTATAAGATGTCTGCCGGAAATTTTTCTTCAGTTAGGAAGATGAACTTCTTAAAATAAAATAAGGACAGGTTCTTGTAGAAAAACAAATAATCACAAAGAAGCAAATAATCATTCATCTAAATAATTAAAGGTAGTTATGAAAAAGGTTATACTGTTTTTACTGGCATTTCTCTTAACTTCACAGCTGATGGCCTACGAAAAGCTATCACTCGTTGAAAGGTTTACCAATGCATCTTGTGGCCCTTGTGCTGAATTAAACACTCAATGGTACACGGCTACCACTCAAAATTATGTTAACTCAGGTCTGATTTCTCACGTCGTTTACAATGTATGGTGGCCCGGAGCTGGTGACCCAATGTATATACTCAATCAGAATGACAATACAACACGAACAAATTATTACGGCTGCAATTATGTCCCCTGGATA
>JGI20213J14113_1000255_pt1 | contig 12014 bp, 9 predicted proteins | sample WetSurMetagenome_3_FD_14113 | JGI IMG/M metagenome (IMG submission 14113) | reverse complement strand
GATCGATGTAACTGGCAAACATGTTTACCCAGGACTGATATGCCCAAATACCAGCCTCGGACTTATAGAGATAAGCGGTGTCGACGTAACGGTTGATAACAGGGAGACTGGTGATCTTAATCCGAATGTCAGGTCGATAGTGGCTTACAACACTGATTCTCAGGTAATACCTGTTGTAAGGTCTAACGGGGTGCTTATTGCACAGGTTGTACCTCAAGGGACCCTTTTACCGGGAACATCAAGCATAGTTCAGCTTGATGCCTGGAACTGGAAGGATGCTATTTACAAAGCCGATGACGGAATAATTTTGGGATGGCCGCGTAAAGCTTCCACTGAAAGAAGGGGCGGATTAAATTTCCCGGGAGCTATGCCGGGCAGCGGGGAGAACAACTATGAAAAGAATGTTGAACAACTCGAAAAAATATTTACCGATGCAGTCGCTTACAGTCAGGTTGAAAAACCCGAAGATGCCAATCTCCGGTTGGAGGCCCTGAAAGGACTCTTTGATGGTACAAAGAGGCTTTATATTAACGCCCCGGAGCCAAAGGGAATCATAGCGTCAATATCGTTCGCCAGGAGATACGGAGTGAAAAATATCATTCTGACAAATGCTGACGAATCAGCCTGGGCAGTTAAGGATTTCCTGAAGGAGAATAATATCCCTGTAATAATCGCTCATGTTCACTCCCTTCCGAAGTTTGAGCATAGTGATACACGATTACCCTATAAACTTGCTGCAATGTTCAGCAACGAAGGAATACTTGTAGGACTGACTTATGCGAATCAATCTTATGCTTATAACCTGCCTTTTGTCGCAGGGCAGACAGTGGCCTATGGTATGACAAGAGAGGAGGCTTTAAAGACAGTGACTGCCAATACTGCAAAGATCCTTGGGATTGATTCTATTACCGGAACTCTTGAAAAAGGAAAAGATGCCAACATTGTTGTATCCTCAGGAGATATTCTCGACATGATGACCAATAATATTGAATATGCCTTCATTTCAGGGAGGAATATAAGCCTTGATAATAAGCACAAACAGCTCTACAGAAGATTTCAGGAAAAATATAAGACTGTAGGACTAAGTAAATAAAACTGATTTTATATTTTTACCGTTTATTTTCATCTGGATGAGAATCACTTTTCTTGGACCTGCATATCCCTTCAGAGGAGGACTGGCTACATTCACTGANAGACTGGCACGNCAGTTTTCTANTGAATGCAAGGAAGTTGATATTCGTACTTTCACTTTGCAGTATCCCNGATTCCTGTTTCCTGGTAAAACACAATACACTGAAAGTCCTGCTCCTGAAGGAATTAAAATNACAAGGCAGCTTAATTCNATAAANCCGATCAACTGGATAAGGACNGGGTTGAAAATCAAAAAAGAAAAGACCGACATACTTCTANTGAGATACTGGCTTCCTTTTATGGCCCCATGCCTTGGAACNGTNGCAAGAATAGTAAGATCAAATAAGTACACTGTAATNATATCTGTGGTTGATAATGTAATACCTCATGAAAAGCGATTNGGCGACAGATTGCTGACCAGGTTTTTTATGAAGAGTATTGATGGGGCAGTNGTTTTNTCCGATTCAGTCCAGAGNGATATNGAAGACTACAGGAAAGACATACCGGTATGTGTTACGCCTCACCCGATTTTTGATACTTACGGTAAAAAGCTGAGCAGGAGTGAAGCCCTGTCAGCTCTGAATCTTGATCAGAACAACTCATACCTTCTCTTCTTTGGATTTATAAGAGATTATAAGGGACTGGATATTCTTATCAAAGCTTTTTCTGACTCACGGTTACGCACGAAAAATCTGAAACTTATTGTTGCCGGGGAATTTTATGATAAAGACACTCCATATAAAGAACTTGTCAGGGAATCAGGTCTTGAAAAGGATATAATTTTTTATGATCGTTTCATAAAAGACTCTGAGGTCCGACTTTTTTTCAGCGCAGCTGACCTTGTGGTTCAGCCTTACAAGGCTGCTACTCAAAGTGGAGTCACCCAAATAGCTTACTTTTTTGACAAACCAATGCTTGTAACAGATGTCGGGGGATTGAAGGAAATCGTCCTGCACGAAAAATGCGGCTATGTGGTGCAACCTGATCCAAAAAATATTGCAGATGCAATAGTTGATTTTTTTGATAATCACAGGAACACTGCTTTTACCAAATGTGTCAGGAAAGAAAAAGAAAGGTTTTCATGGAATAAGATGACCGATGCTGTAACAGAGGTCTTTTACAAATGTCTTTTAAAGCAATTGATAAAAGCTTTGTAATTCTATTTTAATTGCACAAAATACGTCTTTATTACATTAACCCCGGGTCTTATTTCAGATTTACCTTTTCTTTGATAAGGTAATTGTTCCTTTCTGATGAATTCCGGTTTATGAGCTCCCCAAGGAACCCTGTCAGAAATAATACTGATCCTATTATCATTACCGTAAGTGCAATATAGAAGTACGGACTATCAGTCACAAGCGGTGCTCTTAAATTGTTATTTATAAATACCAGTTTCCTGATACCCAGGTAACCTGCCATAATGAATCCTATTAAAAACATAAGAGTTCCGAGGGAACCAAAAAGATGCATCGGGCTTTTCCCGAAACGGGTTATAAAACCAATTGTCAGAAGATCGAGATAACCTTTCATGAACCTGTCCAGGCCATACTTTGAATAACCATACTTGCGTGGGCTGTGTTCAACAATTTTCTCTCCTATTTTGATGAACCCTGCCTTTTTTGCCAGCATTGGTATATATCTATGCATCTCACCATAAATCTCAATCCCTTTTACAACTTCATTGCGATAAGCTTTAAGGCCGCAATTAAAGTCATGCAGTTTAATACCTGATGATAATCGTGCGGTTCCGTTGTAGATCCTGCTGGTAAATCTCTTAATAAAGGGATCATACCTCTTCTTTTTCCATCCTGAAACAAGGTCGTATCCATCCTCGTTTATCATCTTAACCAGGCCGGGGATCTCATCAGGACTATCCTGCAGATCTGAATCCATGGTAATAACAACATCTCCCACCGCTTCCAAGAAGCCCGAATGGAGGGCGGCAGCTTTGCCGTAATTCCTTCTGAATCTTAATCCCTTTATGAACTTATTTTTCTCTGAAAGAGAGGTAATAACTTTCCATGACGAGTCAAAACTACCGTCATCAATGAATATTATTTCATAATCCAGCTTGTTTCCGGTACAGATCTTGTCTATCCACCCAGCCAGTTCAATAATTGATTCTTCTTCATTGTAAACAGGGACAATAATAGAAAGATCCATAGGAGAATAGTTTTATTTAACTTCAGGTGCATCAATCAAAGGATTCCCTTCTTTCTTGACAAATATGGCTACAATGAGTGAAATAATTGTACCAAAAAACACACCACCAACAATACCCATAATGGCTGTAATGATAGGTTTCTGGAATTTCTTCGCCATATTAAGCGCAGTGTCCATTGCTTCCTGTGGCATCCCTCTCTTGGCATATAATTCCTCAGTATAAGCCAGCTGTTTTGCTGTAAGTCCCGGATCAATGAAAGTATAAAGTATATATGTAAAGATGGAACCGATAATTGCAGAAAAAAGACAGATAATAACACCTGCAGCAACTGCTTGTCCGTAGGTTATATAACCACCTTGATAATTATCACGATATGACTTAATAAAGTAATAAAGAAGGAAAATAAGTAAAGCAAAATAAATATACCCCTGAACTTTATTAAAGGTAAGATCCATAAACCACATTACAAGAGTATAAACTATTCCTACCAGACCAATAATAAGTCCGCTGGTCAGATTTGCTTTCCAAATAGAGGCTTTTTGTTCCATAGTAATCAATTTAAGTGGTTAATAAAGATTAGATCAGTGAATAAACAAATATAATGCAAAAATGATAAAGCGGTGTTTCGTTAATCGGGAATAATAATTTTGCAGACAACTCAAAATTTTGTACTTTTGCGCGGGGTAAGTCTTATACGACCAGCTCCTGCTGAACTCCCCCAGGATCGGAAGGTAGCAAGGGTAGGCAGTTGTAGCGGTGCGATATAAGTAGCTTACCCTTTTTTTGCCCCCTGCCCCTTAAAGGGGGTTTTATAATTCCCGAAAACAGCACCCTTTAGAGTGGCGCGGTGGGCTAAGATGTTGCATTCCAGTCAATTCAAAATATTATTGTAGAAACTATACTTAATAATGCTTCTAAGAATTTACCCTGAAAATCCAAATCAGGACCGCATCAGAAAAGTGGTTGATGTGCTAGATGGCGGAGGAATTATTATTTATCCTACAGATACTGTTTATGCTATGGGTTGTGATATTAAGGCTAACAAATCGATCGATAAAATTGCACGTTTAAAAGGCCTGAATCCTCTGAATCCGGACATGTCCCTTATATTTCATGATATGAGCCAGCTTTCAGAATATACAATTATCAGGGATAATTCGGTTTTTAAGCTTCTTAAACGGAATCTGCCAGGACCATTTACTTTTATTGTGCAAGCTAATAACCAGATTCCTAAATTGTTCAAAAATAAGAAAAAAACAGTAGGAATAAGGATCCCGGACAATGTCATTGTACTTGAACTGGTTAAAGAGCTGGGAAGACCAATCATCACAACATCCATCCATGATCCGGATGAAGTAATCGAGTATATCACTGATCCTGAACTGATATATGAAAAATACCGTGATTTTGCAGAAATAGTTATAAATGGCGGATATGGCAAGAATGAAGCTTCAACAATTGTTGACTGTACTTCAGAGGAGATAAAAATAATACGTCAGGGTCTGGGTATTCTTGAATTATGATCATTACAATAACCTTTTTAATCTTTGCAATCTATTTTTTATAGAAACTGCTGGAGAACAAGACTATTACTGTCAACAGCTCCAGGCGTCCCAGCAGCATTAAAGCACTGAGAATCCATTTTCCTGCTGGAACCAGGTCGGCATAAGATGTAAAGGGAGAGAATGTACCTAATCCTGGACCAATATTGCCAAGCATTGAAGCAGATGTGCTGAAAGCTGTAATGATATCATAATTCAGAAAAGATATTGCAAGCGTTCCTGCACATAGGCAAATGAAGTATAAAATTATAAATATCAGAAGGTTATAAACAATATTCTCAGGAACCCTCTTTTGATCAATTTTCACAGGCAGATATGCATAAGGATGTATCAGCCTTCTGGTCTCTTTTCTGCTATTCCTGGCAATAATAAGTAATCTGATTACCTTAATCCCCCCGCTGGACGAACCTGCCATGCCTCCCGTAAACATCAGGATAAACATTATAAGTAACAGTATGTTCCCCCACTGACTAAAATTCTCAGTATAGAATCCCGTTGTGGTGATTATTGAAACTGCATGGAAAAATCCATCCGAAAAAGCTGCTGAAAGCGTTGTACCTGAATTAATAAAGAGCAAAGAAGACATTATAACCGAAAAACCAAGAATTAGTATGACATAAAACAAAAATTCATTATTACCGATAACTTTTTTGTAATTGCCTTTTAATCCAAAATAAAAAAGTGCTGGACTAGTCCCGGCGAAGAACATAAAAACAGTAATTACAGCCTTTAGATAGGGAGAAGAAAAAGCAGCAAGGCAATTATTATGTGTAGAAAATCCTCCTGTTGAAAGTGTTGATAATGAATGACAAATAGCATCAAAGAACGGCATTCCCCCGAATGCCAGTAAAAATACTTCAATAAGGGTGAGCACAATATATATAATGATCATCCTTTTTACAGTTTCAAGTACTTTCGGGTGAATCTTATCGGTAGTATGTCCGGAAAATTCGGTAGTCGAAAGCTGGATATTAAGGCTTTTTACGACCGGAAGAACATAAAATGCTAATGCAATTAATGCAATTCCACCGGTCCATTGGGTGAGACTTCTCCAAAAAAGTATTCCGTGAGGCAATGACTCAACATCTGCAAAAATTGTGGCTCCGGTTGTTGTAAAACCTGAAATTGATTCAAAAAAAGCATCTGTAAAGTTGTCGGTTGACAGACTGAATAAATAGGGCAAGGAGCCAAAAATGCTGAATAAAAGCCAGATACACGTGTTGATAATGAAACCTTCCCTGGTACCATAAACCTTTTCTGCATTACGGAGTGGAGTAAATACAAGTATCCCGGTGATTAAAGTGATCAGAGCTGAATAGAGCAATGAACTTGCAGCATGCTCATTATATGCCCATGATACGGCAGCTGAAATCAGCATCAATAATCCTTCGATAATCAGGATCTGGCTGAATACTCTGGCGATAATCCTGAAATTGATCATACCTGATCAGGTGAAGTATTTGGATATCCTTTCGTAGGCTGATGGCAGGGTAAAAACAACAACTTTATCATTCGGCTTGATGATTGTATCACCTGTTGCAATATATGCGACTCCATCCCTTGTACCTCCGCCAACAATTGCATCTTTGGGGAAATCGAGACTCCTTAATGTGCCCTTTGTAATCTTGGAATCTTCTGGTACATTAAATTCGATAACCTCAGCTTCAGTACCTGTCATATATTTAACCTGCGTGACATTCGGATTGGTAGTATGCCGGAATATCCTGCTGGCAGCTGAGATCTTTTTATTTATTATCGTGTCAATTCCTGTATTCTCGGCCAGGTTTATATATTCCATATTTTCCACTTCTGCAATCGTTCTTTTGACACCGAGCTTTTTAGCCAGCAGACATGAAAGAATATTTGTTTCGGAATTGCCTGTGACTGCCACGAATGCATCCATTTTGGAGATACCCTCCTGCTCCAGGAGATCTACATTCCGGCAATCACCGTTAATAATCAGCGTATCTTCAAGTATCTCCGAGAGTGCTTCACATCTTTCAGGATCTGAATCGATCAGTTTTACCTCACACGTTTTTTGCATATAAAGGGCCACATGTTTGCCTATCCTGCTCCCTCCAAGGATCATTATACTCTTGGCTTCAAAATTCTCTTTGCCAGATGTTGCCATCATTTCATCAATACCTTCGTTTGTGGAAATGACAAATACAAGGTCTCCGAGGTAAAAGTGCTCATCGCCTCTGGGAATAATGGTTTTTTCATTCCGTTTTATGGCTACAGCCCGATACTTGTCAGTACTGTGCGAAACGGAAATTTCCTCAAGACTCTTATTTAGGATTGGCGCATTTTCATCCAGCTTCTGAACATACATGGCAAGTTTACCTCCGCAAAATTCCATGAATTCAGTTGTACCTGTCTCATGGAGCAGACTCAGAACCTCCCTGGCGGCAATTAGCTCGGGGTAGATTAGGGAATCTATTCCAAGTGATTTAAAGAACTCAAGAGTAGAATGTTCGAGGTAATCAAGGTTGTCGATACGCGCAATGGTCTTTATTGCACCAAGTCTCTTCGCCAGTATTGAAGAGGTAATATTAGTGTCCTCGCCATGAGTTACTGCTATAAACAGATCCGTTTTCTTCTGAAGCAACTCCTGAAGCATATTTATTGATGTGGCAGATCCGACATAGGTAAGTACATCCAGGGAAGAATCAACGGGTTTCAGCCTGTCTTCTTCAGTATCGATCAGGATGATTTCATGATTTTCATTCGATAGCATTTTTGCAAGATGTGTTCCTACTTCACCCGCTCCGGCAATTATTATTCTCATAAAACCCTGTTAATAACAAGGCAAAGTAAGATATAAATTGTCGAATATTAAAATTTGAATCATAACCTTATCCTGAATGCCCCCGATTTTTTAACATAATGAATGGAATCAATTTTTTCCTTGTTCAATTTCCCTGTCAGAAATGAGTAAGGGGAGGCAGGTGCCTGCGTAATAATAAAAGAATTTAATGGGCTTTCAAACCTGAATTTTTTTTCAATCTGCGGGTGAGATCCTGTAAGGATTAGATAACCAGGTTTAGTACTCTGTATAAGCTTATTATTCAGATAGCTGCTTATCAAAATCTTTTTTTCACCAATTCTGACAAGGAGGGCATTATCATTGAAGGAGCTTTGTTTCATCTTTAATCCTTTTGTCGCGCAATGTCTTAATACTTCAGGAGGAGTAAGAGTCATGTCANTGAAAAAATTCAGAGTTTTTCCTTTCCTTATCCCGATAGCGTCAGAAACAGATGTATTGTAAATGATCAGTTCAGTGGAAGCCTTGTCTGAAATTATCCTTAAGGTTCCCAGAAACATATAAAGGCATAGGAGATAAACAGGAAAACGAACCGGGAGTCTTTTCCTGTAAATAAGGTACATGGTGAAAAGAAAAATGACAAAAAAGAGTATTACCGATTCAATTGGTACCATACCTATATTCTCGATCGTCGATAAAGGAAGGGCAGAGGCCTTTTCAGTCAGCATTTCAGTAAGCCCGGTAAGATAACTTAGAAGTGAGGCAAGTGGCTGGGAAATAAACTTTAGCGGGTACGTCAGAGGAACAAGGCATCCGACTATAATAAGAAATGATGAAAGAGGTACAATGATAATATTTGTCAGGATAAACCAGGTTGGGAACCGGTTAAAAAGTGAAATCGTCATAGGCAGGGTACCAGCCTGAGCCAATATTGTCACAGCTGCTGATTGCCATATTTTATCTGCTATCCAGGTTTTAAACCTTAACTTAACATATAAATCCCTGTAAAAGCAGATAATAAAGATCACTGATGAATATGAGAGAAGAAATCCTGCATCAAACAACCCTGAAGGATGTACAATTAAAAGAATAAATGCTGAGGCCAGCAATGAATTCATACTGTTCACATCTCTCTTCATTAGTTTCCCGGCCTGAAGGAAAGTAAACATTAATGTAGCTCTTATTACCGAAGGAGTTAGCCCTGTAACAAATGCAAAGGACCACAATAATAATACAGTAAATATGATCCTGAGGGAATTCAACTTTTTCTTCATGAAGAAGAGCATGTTGAATACAAAAACACTCAGGATTACTGCATGCAATCCTGAAACTGCCATTATATGCATGACTCCGGCTTTGATAAAAATCAGTTTTTGCTCCTGGTCAAGCATGCTTTTCTGTCCTAAAGTAATAGCTGCCACGAGTGCAAGCCTGTCGCCCCTTATCCCCCGTTCTTCATATATGTCAATAATCTTTTGCCTTATAATCAAGGCCCTGTGCCTCAATTTCCTGTGACCGGGATGAAAAATTTTTATGATACTTTCTGTATTAGCATAGCTTAAGTACTTTATGCCGTGGTTCTCCATGTAAAACTTATAATTAAACTCATATGGATTTCCCCTGTTAACAAATGGCTTAGCCGAACACCGGATTTTCATAAAATCTCCCGGAAGCAAAGTATTTATTAAAGCATCTTTCTTTGTATAGATCAATAATGATCCTGTTAAAGGAACATTTCCTGTGTCAGTAACCATGGCCAGGAGCTTCACGATTATCCTGCAATTGTTTTCGTTTTCTTCAGGATATTCTGATAGCGTACACACGTAGGTTTTTATTCCTGGCTCCAGGGTAGAAAGACTATTCTTTTCATCAACATAAAGAAGATGGCCGCATAGTAATAAAGCCATGGTCATAGGGAAACCGTAGAAATGGTTTGTTAGTCTTTTATTATAAAACAGGCTTGCTGTAAATCCCAATATTATAACAATCGACAGAGTGACAAGAAAAAACTGATCAGGTTTAAAATAAAGGCCTGAAATAATTCCAATACAGACAGAAAGAACTATCCGTAAAAATGGTATTTCTCTATTTAGCACAGTCTGCAGCTATGAGACTATATTCAATAAAGATATGAAAAAAGTTTGGAGTGAGCTAGAGTTTGGAGTAATTAGAGTTAAACAACCTGACTTAAAATACTTTGGTGCACTTTATTTACTTTAGGCACTTTTTATTTTCTGTCCGGGTAATATAGTCTTGTAATCAGCTTCGAATCTGCCCTTGCTGATTGCATTCAGCTTTCCCTTAAGAAGCCTTTTCCTCAGCGAGCTGACCTTGTCAGTGAACAGTATGCCATCAAGGTGGTCATATTCATGTTGAATTATTCTGGCCTTATAACCCTCATGAACTTCATCATGGAACTGCCAGTTCTCGTCATAATATGTGATGCGGATACGAGATTCACGATTGATCTCTTCCCTGAGGTTGGGTATACTCAGGCATCCTTCAGTCATTAATTGCAGATCTCCTGATTTCTCGATAATATGTGCGTTAATAAAAGCTCTCTTGAAATCAGCAAGTTCAGGTTCATCATCACCAACTGGCTTTCCATCAATTACAAATACCCTGATTGATTTGCCAATTTGAGGGGCAGCCAGTCCAATTCCTTCTGATTTGTACAGAGTCTCAAAAAGATCAGCTATCAACTGATCCAGTTCTGGATAGTCCCTGTCAACATCCTCTGCAATCTTTCTTAAAACCGGATGACCATATATTACAATCGGGTAAACCATATTTTCTACTTAAACCTATTATTTTTTGCTCTCAGCTATTAACCTTTCATTACTGTCTATCAGATGTCAGCAATCAGCTACCAGTTATTTGCTCTCCTCCTTCTGCTCCCTGCCTTCTGCCATCTGTCTTTTATCAAGGAACGATTGCAGAATTATCGAAGCACTGATCTTATCAACCATTGCCTTATCCTGTCGCTTTTTTTTACCGACTCCTCCCTCAATCATCGTTTTCAGGGCCATTCCTGATGTAAACCTTTCATCAACAAGGTTAATCTGTTTTCCAGGATATGATTTCTCCAGTTTCTTAATAAACTGTTTAATGTATTTAACAGATTCACTTGGCTTGTTGTTCAACGTTACAGGATAACCTATTACAAATTCGTCAACAGATTCAGTTTCCAGAAGGTTCTTAAGGAAGTCGTAAAATTCGTGGTTCCTTACTGTTTTCAGTGGCGAAGCAAAGATTTGCAGCGGATCGGTGACGGCCAGTCCGATTCTTTTTGTACCGTAATCTATGCCGAGTATTCTGCCCATTAATTCAATTATGGGCCAAAAGTAAGAAATTTCTTTAAAAAGGACACAAGGCATCAGACTCTTGGCTCTGGGAAGCTCCGTACCAAATGCCCGGATTCCGGAACCTTACCCTGATAATATAAAAAGAAAAGGCGCAAGGGGATTCTTCTTCCTTGCGCCTGGTGTTTTGTGCCTTTACCTATTTGGCTACAACTGTCTGTTCATAAACCATAGCAGCTAAACGCTGGTACGATTTGTATCTCCATTTTGCATTCTCCTCGGCAGCCTTGAAAAGCACTTCTGCCTGCTCGGGGAATGATTTTACAAGAGATGTATAACGAACTTCCGACTTCAGGAAATCCTGGAATTTGCTCCAGTCAGGCTCCTTGGAATCGAGGGTAAACGGATTTTTGCCTTCTTTTTCAAGAAGCGGATTATACCTGTAATTATGCCAGTAACCCGATTCTACTGCAAACTTCTGCTGAGCCTGTGTTTTGCCCATCCCATCTCTGAGTCCATGATTAATACATGGTGAATAAGCAATTATCAGTGATGGTCCCGGATATGCTTCAGCTTCTTTCAGAGCTTTAAGGTACTGGGAGTTGCTGGCACCCATTGCTACCTGGGCAACATAAACATAGCCATAGCTCATCGCCATCTGGCCAAGATCTTTCTTGCGGATCTTTTTGCCTGATGCGGCAAATTTGGCAACAGCTCCGGCAGGTGTTGATTTTGAGGCCTGACCACCTGTATTTGAATAAACTTCAGTATCAAGCACGAGAACATTTACATCTTCACCTGATGCAAGAACATGGTCAAGTCCGCCATAGCCGATATCATAGGCCCATCCGTCACCTCCAAATATCCAATGCGATTTTTTAATAAGGTATTGTTTAAGATCAAGGATCTCCCTGGCAAATGCTGATTTGTCTTTCTCACAAGCTTCAATAACCCTGGCAGATGCAATCCGTGAAGGTTCAGCCAGATCTTTGTCTCTCAGCCACTCTTCAAACGCGGCTTTGGTTTCGGGATTAACTCCGTTGATAAACGATTCTCCCATAAGACGCGCGATTCGCTCTCGTAGCTTGTTC
>JGI20213J14113_1000254_pt1 | contig 12045 bp, 8 predicted proteins | sample WetSurMetagenome_3_FD_14113 | JGI IMG/M metagenome (IMG submission 14113) | reverse complement strand
AAAGTTATTCTTGTCACCTCTTCTCAGCCTCAGGATGGGAAAAGCTTCGTTTCTTTAAACCTTTCCTCTTCTATTGCATCGGTCGGATACCAAACAATACTTATCGATTGTGACTTAAGGCGTCCAACCCTCCACATTAAACTTAAAGAGGATAACAGCAAGGGGCTCTCGAATTATATGACCAAAAAAGCTTCAGCGGAGGAAATAATCCGGAATACTGCAATTACAAATCTCGATTTTATTTCGGCAGGGCCGGTGGTACCCAATCCATCAGAATTGATGGAATCAGGCGTTCTCGATAATTTGATCAACTATCTGAAAACCAAATATGATTATATCATTATTGATACGACTCCTGTAGGCATAGTGGCAGATGCTATCCTTATGATGAAATACGCGTCGAAGGTGCTTATGGTAATAAGGAACAACTATACACGTAAAGACATCTTCGCCAATGTCATTAATAATCTAAAAACAAACAAACTGAGCAATTATGACATTGTCTATAATGACCTCAATCTTCACAAGAGTTCTTATCGTCATTACAGCAACTATTACATAAGGAATTAGACAATAATATATTTCATTTTCAGTTAATTATCTATTCTAATATTTTTATTCATACTACTATGAGTATTGATGCAGCTACAGTCAGGGATAAAGTCAAGGAATATATTCAACAGGCAACTTTTGTTGAAAAAGACAAGATTAAGGATGATTCCCTGATTTTTAAAGAAGGGTATTTTGATTCGATGGGTTTCGTGGTTCTTATAACCTATCTCGAAGAAAATTTCGGAATAAAAACTTCTGATTCCGATCTGGTTGAAGAGAATTTTGAATCAATTAATGCTATAACTGATTTTATAATTCGTAAAAACGGGAACTGATAATGTGCGGAATCGCAGGTATCATAGATTACAGGGACAGGATGACAACCAAACCTGTAGTCGAAAAGATGCTCTGTGCCCTGGATTATCGAGGCCCGGATGAAAGTGGCATTTATCTTTCAAGATTTGCAGCAATTGGGAATGTCAGACTAAGCATTATTGACCTCTCAACCGGGCAGCAACCATTATCTGATCTGTCAGGCCGTTACTGGATAGTATTCAATGGAGAAATCTTTAATTATCGGGAACTCAGGGAATTACTCATAAAAAAAGGGTACCAGCTGAAAACCCATTCCGATACTGAGGTTCTGGTTCAGCTTTATGCAATTTACGGGCAGAAGTGTCTTTCGATGCTAAATGGGCAGTTTGCGTTTGCTATCTGGGATAAGATAAAAGAAGAAGTTTTTATTGCACGTGACAGAATAGGGATACGCCCGGTGTTTTACAATATATCAGAGAATACATTTTCATTTGCTTCGGAGATAAAGTCACTATTTACAAGGGAAAATGTCAATCGTGAATTATCGCATAAAAATCTGTCTCAGATATATACCTTCTGGACAGCAATTACTCCGGGTACCGTTTTTAAGGATATATTTGAATTGTCACCAGGGCATTGCCTTACTTATAGCAGAGAAGGACTGAAAACAGAGAAATACTGGGAGCTTCAGTTTAATGATTCTGATAACTCCATTTCACTTAAAAAAGCACTTGAACAGTTTCATGAACTGTTTTATGATGCAGTTAAAATCAGACTTAGAGCCGATGTTGAAGTTGCTGCTTATTTAAGCGGAGGTATTGACTCAAGTTCTACTGTAGCCTATATTAAGAATATAGAGCCTGGAATATTAAATACTTTTTCAATTGGTTTTGACGACAGGGATTTCGATGAAACATCTTACCAGAATGAAGCTGTAAGCTATCTTGATACAAAGCACAAATCTATCATGTGCACTTCGGAAGATATTTCCAGGAGTTTTCCAAAAGTGGTGTGGCATGCGGAAACACCTGTAACACGAACTGCCCCTGCTCCAATGTATATGCTTTCAAGGCTTGTAAGGGATAACAATATCAAGGTTGTCATTACGGGAGAAGGAGCTGATGAAATGCTGGCTGGTTATGACATTTTCAAAGAAGCCAAGATCAGAAGGTTCTGGGCCAGTCAACCTGATTCTAAAATTCGTCCGCTTTTATTGAAAAAGCTTAATCCGTTCCTTCCTCAGATGAAAGATGCCAATACTGTAATCCTTAAAATGTTTTATGGATATAAGCTTGAGGATATTAAAAATCCATTCTATTCACATCTGTTGAGGTGGAATAACTCCAACCATATTAAGAAGCATTTTTCTGAACAGATAAAATCAGAATTAACAGGGTATTCTCCTCTTGAAGACCTCGAAGAAAAGCTTCCTGCAGGATTTGACAGGTGGGATTATCTTCAGAAGGCCCAATGGCTGGAGACTTCCATTTTTATGAGCGGTTATCTTCTATCCTCCCAGGGTGACAGGATGGCAATGGCAAATTCGGTTGAAGGGCGTTATCCGTTTCTTGATTATCGCGTTATAGAGTACTGCAACAAATTGCCTGGCGATTTTAAGCTTAATGGCCTCAATGAAAAGTTCCTGTTAAAGAATCTTATGAAGAATAAGATCCCTGATTCGATAGTTAAACGTTCAAAACAACCATACAGGGCTCCCATTAAGAATGCCTTCGCTTTTGGCAATCCTCCTGAATATGTAAAAGAAATGCTGTCGCAGGAGTATTTCAGAAAAGCTGGAATCTTCGACTTTAATTCTATTTCAACACTGCTCCAGAAAATAGAGAAGACCGGGAATTCATCAGAAGTTGAGGATATGGTTCTGGTTTCAGTTATATCTACACACTTGATTTGTAATCAATTCATTGAAAGATTTCAGGAAAATCTCCGGAACAGGAAATTAAACAACCTGAAAATAATAGATGAGAAAAAATGATCCATTCTATGAAAAACAAAAAACCTTTCTCTAAAGAGATAATCTTAATTGAAAATGTTGAAACTGCTGTAAACGAGATAGTAAAAAAGCTGCAGCAGGATGTATTATACAATTTCAAGCGAATGGGAGGAGTAGTGGGAATAAGCGGCGGGATTGACTCTTCAGTTTGCCTGGCTCTTTCTGTCAGAGCTTTCGGAGCTGATAAAGTATTGGGGATCATAATGCCTGAAAAAGATTCAAGCCCCGACAGCGAAGAACTGGCTCTTGAACTTGCCAGAAAGTATGGAATAAAAACAATTAAGGAAGAAATTACGGAAGCACTTAACGGATTCAAATGCTATGAAAGGCGTGATGAGGCTGTAAAAAGGGTCTTCCCGGAATATGATCCCAAAACTTACAAGATGAAAATCGGGATAAGGCAGAGTGGCCTGTTTAATAACCTACCACCTGTTTTTACCCTGAGCATAATTGATAATTCAGGGAAACAGCAGGACAAAATTCTTCATGCCCGTGAATATCTTCAGATAGTTGCTGCTTCGAATTTCAAGCAGAGATCCAGAATGTCAATATTATATTATCATGCTGAAGCTCTTCACTATGCAGTAATCGGGACCCCAAACAAACATGAGCAGGAACAAGGCTTCTTTGTCAAATACGGAGACGGAGGGGCTGACCTGATGCCCATAGGAAATCTTTACAAAACACAGGTCTATCAGCTTGCTGAGTATCTGGGAGTTCCACAACGCATCATTGAAAGAACCCCGACAACGGATACTTATTCTGCCACACAGACACAGGAGGAATTCTTTTACCAGCTGCCGTTCAGACTTATGGATGTATTCTGGTATGGATTTGAGAACGGTTATTCCTCACAGGAAGTAGCCAATGCAATGGGAGAAACTGCAGAAAGAGTTGACGCCCTCTTCAGAAATTTTGAAAGAAAGCGCAAAACAACTGAATACTTAAGGATGTCCCCTTTAAGGGATTATTACGGAGTATAAACAATACAACAAAGATGAATGCATTTGACTACTTTTTTGAGAAAACCGCAGAACTGGACAAACTCTTCCTGGTTGGGAAAGAGAATCTTTCATTCAAAGAGCTTTGCAGTTCCTCGCTGCTTCTTGCTTTATATCTGGAAAAAGAGTATGGTCGGGATAAAAGCATTCTGCTTTTGTCAGTTAACAATAAGTTCTTCCTGATAGCTTACTTCGCGATCATAAAATCAGGCAATATCTGCATTCCGCTCGATCCGAATATTGAGAAAGAAAATCTCGAGTATATTTCCAGGCTGACAAATCCTGTTCTAATCTTTATGACCAGGGATATTGAACGAAAAATATCGGCCGGATCAGTAAAATGCATCTTTCCTGACACTATAGCTAATGAAGAGTTCAAAGTGCCGGTAGCAGAAAAAGAAGATAATTTCGATGATCAGAGATGTGCTGAAATAATATTTACATCAGGTTCAACGGGCATCCCTAAAGGTGTAATGATCTCGCATAAAAATCTGAAGGCAAATACAGAATCTATTATTACATACCTAAAACTGAGTCAGAACGACAGGATGCTTGTGGTGCTTCCGTTCTATTATTGTTACGGGTTATCTCTTTTGCATACACATTTAAGGGTAGGAGGATCGATAGTACTGAATAATTCATTCATTTTTCTGGGCAGTATTATTAACAATCTTCTTGAGTATAAGTGCACCGGATTTGCCGGGGTACCAAGTCATTTCCAGATATTGCTCAGAAAATCAGATAATTTTAAAACTACAAAATTCCCTGATCTTAAGTATGTGACACAGGCTGGTGGGAAACTTGCCCCAATTTTTATTGATGAATTCCGTAACAGTCACCCGGAAATAACATTTATCGTTATGTATGGACAAACTGAGGCTACTGCTCGTTTATCGTACCTTCCTCCGGAACTGTATGAAGCCAAAAAAGGTTCGATGGGAAAAGGGATCCCCGGCGTTGAGCTGAAGGTTGTAAATGAGAAAGGTATAATAATAAAACCCGGGGAGATCGGTGAAGTTATTGCCCGTGGGGATAATGTAATGCTGGGATATTTTGGGGATGAGGAGGGAACAAAAAATACCATCAGGAATGGATGGTTGTACACTGGCGATCTGGGAACAGTGGATAAAGATGGCTATATATTCCTGACAGCCAGGAAAAAAGAGATAATAAAAGTTGGAGGTAAAAGAATCAGTCCAAAAGAAATTGAAGCCGTAATTCTTGAACTTCCCGAGGTCGTGGATTGTACGATCGAAGGAATCGAGGATCAGCTTCTTGGTGAAGCTCTTAAAGCAACTATTGTTATCAGGCCCGAAAATGGTAAAGAAGTAATGCTTGATAAAATCAAGCAGCATTGTGCCAGGCATCTTGCTCTTTATAAGATACCTCAGGTATTTGAATTAAAAGAACAGCTTATAATAAGTGCTACTGGCAAAAAAATAAAAGGAAAACTCTGAAATGACCATTGATCATATTTGTTTTGCGGTAAAGAATATACCGGAAGGAGTTGAATACTGGGAAAGTGTATTCGATTACAGGCAAATGACTGGAATTGTCATTAACACACTTCAAAAAGTGAAAGTCACATTCCTTAAGAAAGAAGAGAGCATTACAATCAAGCTGATAGAACCACTTGAAGATAACCAGTCCCTCCTGAACTTTGTAAATCGTGGTGGCGGATTTCATCACATATGCTTCAAGTGCGACAATATTGATGAGAAACTGTCTGATCTTAAAGATAAGGGATTGATTACACTTGTCCCTCCTCAGCCAGGTGAAGCATTCAACAATCATAAAATAGCATTTCTGCTTGCGCGCTACGGCTTAAATATTGAGCTGATCGACACCGATGAGAGGGCTGAGATCCTTCCGGAACACTAATATTTTATAACTCGTGATGAAGCAATCTTTTTACCCTTCTGATAAACATTAAGAATATACAAACCTGGGGGAATTTCCGGTTTCAAACTTATGGTAGTATTTGCAGGAACAGCAGTGTACACAAACACAGTTCTGTTGCTCATTGTAACCAGATTAATTTGATAAAGATAATCATTGGGTGATCTTATAATGATGTTAAACTCGTCCCTGAAGGGATTAGGAAAAACATCCGGTCTAACTGCAGCTGTAAAAGTTACAGAAATTGAATGATCACCGGAAATATTATTAAACGTAAATTCAGAGACCGGACCAATGGGAATGGTATCGATAAAAACATTGGAAACTCTGTAACCAGATGATGGAATGATTGCATAGTGCAATTCAGAGTCTTCAGTCACAAGTGTATCGCCCAAAGGAGATATTGAACCATTCTTTCCAGATCCCGCTGTTATTGTAAAAGTTCTGATCTTTGTAAAGGAAACTGAAAGAATATGATTTCGTGTGACATTGTACAAAGAGAAATCAGTGTAAGATAATGCTACAGGCAGATAATCTAACATGATACTCGATACTTTATAGCCATAATCAGGTACAATACTAAAGTGCTGATCTTTCCCGGAATTTACTTTGACCAGGCCTGAAGGACTAATTGTACCTCCTGAACCTGAGATCCCGGTAACCGTATAAACAATAGGCTGAAATATTGCAGAGATTGTATGGTCAGCATTAATATTATGAAATGCATAAACGGTGACAACCCCAACGGAGACATCATCCACTAAAATATCTGCTATCTGAAAACCACTCTCAGCTGTAATCGTAAAGCTCTGATTACTCCCATAGCCCAGACTGATTGTTCCGGCCGGATTTATTAAACCACCCTTACCAGCTGAACTTTTAATGGTATAGACTATAGGGATAAAAGAGGCTGAGATTGAATGACCCGAAGTGACATTACTGAACGTATATTCAGAGACAGGCCCCACCGAAACCTTATCGACTTTGACATCAGAAATTTTATAACCATTTTCAGGTTTAATGGTAAATGTCTGTTTTGATCCATTATTAGCTGTTATGGTTCCAGCAGGGCTGATAGTGCCTCCTGTACTTGCTTCGGCTGAAATGGAATACGCTATTCTTCGAAACGATACAGATATTTTGTGATTTTCCGAAATATAAGTAAACTTATAAGACGACACTGCTCCGACTGAAGCATCATCAACATTAACATCTGATATCTGATAACCCGAACTTGCTGAAATGCTGAATGAGATATCCGATCCGGCACTGACAGTAAGAGTCCCTGACGGAGTTATTGTTCCTCCTGTCCCGGCGCTTGAATTAATAGTATACCCTTTCCCGCTTAATTGAGCAATCTCATTATCAGATAGAATCCGGTTATACATCCGTACATCATTTATTTGCCCTTTAAAGCAGGTACCTGTAACTGTCGCCTGGCCAAGTAACAGTTCAGGCGTTGAGTAGTTTGTGATTGCGGTTCCGGTTGTGATCGACTTGTCAAGTGTACCGTTGACAAATAGTTTAAGGCTGCTGCCATTACCTGTTATGGTAATATGAGTCCATGATCCAGCTGAAACAACAGCTGTTGAAGTTACTGTTTTTGAACTTCCGTCATAGATTCTGGCTCTAATATGCCCATCAGCCGTCATGTATAGATTCCGGTCATTTTTTGACGATTGTGGATACTCTGCCATTGCTGAAATATCCATTTCCCTGATCTGATCAGGCCTGATGCGGATGGCAATAGTAAAAGATGAATTATTATTCCCCTTGAGTGTGAGATAATCATCGTCTCCGTCAAAAATATATGCGCCTGCTGCCTGCTGAGCAGGCCCGGAATATGTGATTTCGTCACCCTTGAGAGTGTTTGATCTGTCGTTACCTCCATCAACGATCTTTATGAATTTATGGTCTCCTGATGGAAGTGTAACATCGGACCAGGTCCATCGGTCATAAGGAGCCTGGTAAATACTTCTGATTCCTGTAAATAAACCAGGCGTATTAAAACTGCCCATAGTATAGACAATATTACCTGGCACATCGACATCCCGGAAATCTCCATTATTACAGCCCAACATCCAAACATCCTTCCGGTATTTAACGGCAAGCTCCCTCACAGCCTTATTCACACCCATATGGTGCCTGTGGCCATACTCTCCCCAGTTGTTATGTGTAATAACTCTTTTCATTGATGGATCAGCGAAGTACTGTTCAAGCTTGGCCTTCAACTTGTTAATCTCATATCTTGATAATTCATTAGGATTATTATACAGGCGCGTTTCAAGATGATCGGTGCCAATGTAATAATATGAAGTATTAGCTTCTATATAATATTGTGTATACTCAACATCTGAGACATCATCCCAGGGTGTTTGCCAGTTAGATTCATATGCAATATTATAACCGTTATTATTAAGAAATGTCTGCTGCCGGCTTACAATGCTTCTGAAAGATGGAGCAGAAGGCATTGCACCGCAAATAAACTTCTCGGTTTTGCTCCAGAATGGAAGCATCCAGATCAGATCATCATCCTGATGAGCATAAATTAGGATGGTACCGCTCTTTGGAATTGTGCTGAAATCGACCCTTGTTCCCTGGGCCTCTGCCAGAACAGATCCAGAGATCAACATGAAAATAATCAGTATGATATTTAGAACCTGACGCTTCATTCAGCTGCATTTTTGACTAGTGGTAAATGTATGATATTATAGACCTCAAGTCAAGTAATTGTGACAGATGTAATTTAAAAAAGGTATGAAAGCAACAATTCCATCAACAGTTTTTACATTAACATCAATTAAATTCCTCTGTTCATAATAGAATTAGCACGGTTGGTCAAAAAACCGACATTTTATTAACACCAGAATAGAAACCATAATTATGGATTTGCAAAACTTTCCGGGCAAATTTACCCGCAAAGGAAAGTACAAAAAAATTCTGATCCTTATTGTAGGAGGCCATGGAACCTATGAAGCAAACCCATTAATGGATGCCGAAATGATTCTTTACCAGTTTGTCTTTTTGAGAGACTGTCAGATTTTTCGTTTTAAGTAGCCCTGAATTCTGCTTTGACAGCATCCGTTGAATGCCAGTTTTGGATATTATTTGAGCGGGATTACCTGCAATAACTGAATTTTCAGGGAAATGACCTCTTACTACACTGCCAGCCCCAACAATGCAATTATCGCCGATAGTTGTATTTGAAAGCAGAATGCAATTTATACCAATAAAAACATTATTCCCGATCACAATTTTGCCAAATATTCCTCCCCCGTCAACATCATCCTCAAATACCCAGGTTGCACCATCGTGGGTAATGAATTGAGTACCCGCAGCTATTGCAGAATGATTGCCAATTTCTATCAGATAAGGTTCTGTAGAAAATGACATCGTTCTTATCCTGCATCTTTCCCCTATCTTCACGCCGAGCTTTCGCAGGAACTTTATTCTCTTTTCATCGCTGGCTTTCAGCATCAATATCTTAAAAATGCTTTCCCAGACCCTTCTAAAATAATTCATTGTACTTTTGAATAAGACTCCTAAGCTGATTTATTTTTAAAATACAATCCTCAAGGATAATAGATAAAAACAATCCAAAAATAAATAAAAAACCTGATAATCCTTCCGGTATTACCAGGTTCTAAAATATAACAAATAAAAAGCTTAGTAAAAGGGTTTAAACCTTCTACATTCCAACCCTGAGGACTACTTTACCTTTTGCCGGAATATCAAACCAGAAAATGGTATCCTCCCCGACCCTCTTATTTTCAGGAATTTCATCGTTTACAAGCACAGTTTCTTCTTGTACTGCCAATGAGAGTCCCTTAATAGCTTCATTATTAAGGTTAAAAACATTAATTCTTCCATCAGGCATATATTCGAATGAGACATTATCAATCAGGATCCAATAATCCAGCAAATTCCTGATTGTAGTAATAAATAAGTCACCATTATCGCGCATGCCGGCCATAAGCCCTAGTATTTTGTCAAAAGACGGATTTATAACAATTTCCCCACCTTCTTCACTAAAAATATTATGTCCTTCTCGATTCCGTACATAGTATCCATGATTGATGAAGATACCCCAGTTCGTCAAAAGCTGGTTAAGCTGTATCTGTTCATTATAAAATTGTTTTTCAGGTTTGCCAGTCGTTAGTCTGCCATAATCCTTTACATAATCAGTTGTCCATGAATAAAATTGCCTTGTTCTTGTAGGATGTTGCCAATAAAGAGGAGTTGGATATGCATTTCCCTTATCTGGAAGAAGAGAATTTAGTTCTCCTTTGTTATAATGTCGTCTCACCAACTCCTTAATTGCAGCAGGGAATTTCATTCCTTTCAATTCTTCCGGAGAGAAATAGTGTTTCCAAAAATCGACGTATGCTTTAAAGAATTTACCCTTCTTCAGGCTTTTTGACGGAGAAATCAGGGAATTTTCAATTATCTCAGAAGATGGATTCCAAAAGTAGCGCGTGTCATATTTCTCCCAAAGATCAGCAGCATAGTATTCTGAACCTGGTATAAGTCCGTCACAAACGAAAGATTCCCTGTTCGCCGTTCCACTGTACATTCCATGATCTATCCAGGTCTTTGTGTCGAACTCTTCCTTCATGAATTTAACACATTCAATCAAAGATTCACGGTTTGAATTGTAGTCTTCTGGAGTATGCAGACAGATATCATAAAGACCAGTAGTATAAAGCTGGTTCAGGAAATCAAGGAACCGTAACTTATCAGGATCCTTATTATTTGGAGATCCTGAAATACCTCCGGTGGAATCAACAAGGAAGACGCTTTTTGTAACGGGTATTCTGTGACCTGCAAAACCACCGGTAGCTTTATTTATATCTGAGATATTTTCTGCCCCAAAATAAGCTGCCCTGTGTGTTTTAAGACTACCTCCATCAGCATGTTCGGTGAAAACATATCCTGCAATGTACCCGTCTGGCACCAGCATTAATCTGGGAGTTGCTTTTGGTAAATCCCCGAAATAAACTGAAAAACTGTTTTCCCTTTCACTTCCCGGGCTATAATCTGATGAAGATTGGTTAATCCATTGACCTCCGCCATTTTCCTGATAAGGAATATAAATATGAGGATGATCTAAAAAATAATCAAGATTTATAAAGAGAAGATTTCTTTCTGCATCTAGTTGCAAAGAAGATATATCCGGTGAATTGTAAATCAGGGATGACATTGATCCACTGCCAAAACGTACACCCTGGCGCTGAAGCCAATATTCATGATCAAATTTACCAAAATCAATTTTTCTGTTCTTTAGGTAAACCTCCGATACCGGCACATTATATCTGGCAACTAATGCTTCCCTTTGAACTACAATATGTCTGCTATAATTAGTCTTTATCTGAACATCTAATTTTGGTGTATTGCTATGAATTGTCAATTCTTCAAAGACTAAAACGCCAGATGGTCCTGAACCTGTTATAGTTATTGTACTGTCATTAGATCGTTTCACTGAGACATCTTTAAGTCCCCAGTTTTCATCAATACTATCACATGATGAGTAATAAGTCAGGCTTGAAATTATTATTCCCCCATCACGATCTTTAACTGTTATTCTGCCCGCTTCATCTGCAACCAGAATAAACCAGGGACTTTTCAATTCAGTCTGATTTGTTCCGGAGGTCTGGTATACTATATTATCTGACTTAATTTCAGGAAGATACGTAATGGTGGCTGATGCTGCATGATATCCATAAATAATAAAAGAAATCGCAGAAATTACTGCGACAAATAATAACCAGGACACTATTTTGTATCTTGATTTTTTTAGAGACATATGTTTTTTCTGATTATTGTTCCTCTTTTCGCGGATATGATTGGATCTTGCGTTCTCAGTAAATTTAACAGTACTTTTACTTAACCCAGGTATTTCTCAATAAGATTCTTTGTTTCTTCTATATGGTTTTTAGAGGAAGCTCCAAAAAGAACAGATTCGATTTTAGGGAATTTACCCAGGTATTCAATGGCTTCTTTTGGTCTTAATGCTCCGGCTGCCAGGACCTGCATTGCAATAGGACGAAATGTTTTCTCAGCCAGGTATTTTTCGTAAATCTCCTTGCCACCTGACATTCTGAATCCGATTTTGTTTATGGAACTGCAGATAATTGGATTTACAATTCCCACTGAATCAAGGGCATCGTACATTGCGGGCAGATTCATTGTAATATAACCAGGTTCAGCGTTGTATTTCTTTCTGATATAGAGGTCATATTCTCTGAATACTTCAAACATTTTTAGTCC
>JGI20213J14113_1000253_pt1 | contig 12057 bp, 9 predicted proteins | sample WetSurMetagenome_3_FD_14113 | JGI IMG/M metagenome (IMG submission 14113) | reverse complement strand
CCATTTCTTTCATCTTTCATGTTGATCGTTATGGTCTTGTTAAGATATGCAAGTTCTCTCATTCTTTCAGTAAGAATATCAAAACGAAATTCTGTCACTTTAAAGATTTCGGAGTCGGGAAAGAAAGTGGTTGTTGTTCCTCGTTCGCCACGTTTTGCTTTACCAATTTCTTTTACGGGTTTTACGGGAATTCCTCTTTTATATTCCTGAAAATATATTTTGCCGTCTCGTCTTACCTCTACCTTAAGCCATTCTGATAATGCATTCACAACTGAAACGCCTACACCGTGTAATCCACCAGAAACTTTGTAGGAACTTTTGTCGAATTTACCTCCTGCATGTAAAACGGTCATTACAACTTCCAAAGCAGAACGCTTTTCAACCGGGTGCATATCAACAGGAATACCTCTTCCGTTGTCTGCGACAGTAACAGAGCCATCTTTATTTATCTGAACATCTATTTTATCACAGTAGCCAACCATTGCCTCGTCTATACTATTATCAACAACCTCATTAACCAGATGATGGAGGCCGCGGCTGCTTACATCGCCGATATACATCGCTGGTCGTTTACGAACAGCTTCGAGACCTTTAAGTACGTTTATATTTTTAGCACTATACTCTGTCTGCTTGCTTTCTTTTGTCATATGTTATCCGATAAATCTAATTTGATTAATTCTTTTTTCTTTAAAGAAGGCGTTTATTTTCTCTATCATTTCTGATTCCATAAACTTTAACTCGTTTCTCCAGGAAGGGTTCTCTACCTTAAGTTTTAATGTTTTTTTTTCGCAAGACTGGGGTATAACAACCTTCTCCAGATTTGGAAACACCTCATAAAAATATAGAATCACGTCTGATGATTCAACCAGCTCCCTAACACCAGCCAGGGCTTTTTCCTTTTTAAAAACCTCTTTAAGACTTTTAAAGCTGCTATGCATAAGCAATGTTGCCTTCGGAAGATATATTTATAACCCTGTCATCCTTTCCCATTTTCAAAAACGATATGTTGCCAAAATCAGTTAAGGTAATAATTGCCTGGCCAACAGTAGAAAGATATTCGCTAATTGCGGCGGCACGTTCCGCATCAAGTTCGCCAAACACATCATCTAATAAAAATAACGGTTGATTGCCTGTTTTGTCCCAGAGGTAAAAAAACTCTGCGAATCTTAAAACCGTCTGAAATGTTTTGTGCTGTCCCTGTGAGCCATAGTTTTTTAGACTTATTCCATTAATGTCAAATATGAAATCATCTTTGTGGGGGCCAACAAGATTAGTTCCTCGCCGTATTTCATCTTCTATCCTTTGGTTTAGAAGCAGAGCAAAACTCTCTTCCAAATTCTCCGGACTCTTCCCATCAAGAAAATAATAATGAATTTTTGGCATTTCCCGATTCAAAAGTATTTTTTGATAAGAGTCTCTAATATATAATTCGAATTCGTCAACAAAATCTATTCGGTGTGTTATTATTTCCGTCCCGTTTTTGACTAACTTTTCATTCCAGGCCTTCAGTTCATTGAAATCCCTGCTATTGTTTTCTCTTAGTCTGTTTAACAAATACGCGCGCTGCTTCAGTATTCTATTATATTCAATAAGAAGATTCAAATAGGTTCTGCTTGCTTGTGAAATAACAGAATCGACGAACTTTCTTCTCTCCGCCGGATAGCCCTGTGTTATAGAATGATCAGATGGAGAAAGCAATACAACTGGAAATTTTCCTATAATATCTGAGAATCTCGTAATTTGTTTATTGTCCAAGATATAATTTTTTTTATTTTCACTGCGCGAGTAAAAAATTTGAACTTGGTCCTTGGTCATACCCACAAAATAACCCTGAATACTAAACTCGTTTTCTCCTATCCTAACAATTTCTGAGTCATACGAAGTAACACAACTCTTCGTAGTACACAGGTAATATATCGACTCCAGAATGGTTGTTTTGCCAACGCCATTTCCACCAACTATATAGTTTAGCTTATTAGTAAAATCAATTTTTGTGTCGGTGTGTTTTCTAATGTTTCTAAGGCTTATTGAGGATAGGAACATTTTAAGTATTTAATCGTACGGGCATTAAAAGGAGCATAAGATCTTCTCCCTCCTGTTTTTTACCAGGTTCAATTATACATGCCTTCGTCGGAGAGTGGAGTTTAAATAATACTTCATCATCATCAACATGAGTCAAAATATCATTCACATACTGTGTGTTAAAACCAATATCCATTTTCTCACCACTGTATTCACAAGAAACGTTTTCAACGGCATTAGAACCCAAATCTATATCTTCTGCTGAAATAACTATTACATTTTTGCTTATTGAAAATTTAACTTGCTTTGAATTAGATGAAGAGAAGAGCAACATTCTTTTTATTGTGGATAGAAGGTCCTGTCGTTTAATTCTTAGTATGTTTTCGTTTTCAAGTGGAATTACGCTGCTATATGCCGGATATTTTTCGGCAATGAGCCTTGAACTAAATTCAACTTCTCCAATAATAAACGTAATGTGTGATTTGCTTAGATAAATTTTTACATCCGAATCTCCCAATAATTTAGACAGAACAGAAATTGCTCTTTCAGGAACAATATATTGTTCGTCAACACCGGCCTTAATATTTTTGTAGATTAAACGAACAAGTCTGTGTCCGTCCGTAGTTACAAACCTTAAGCCCTCGGCTGTAAATTCCAACAATGTTCCTGTCATCGCAGGTCTCATGTCTTCCTTACTCATAGCAAAAGATGTTTGATCAATTGCTTTTTTTAGATCTTTTCCACTTATTATAATTTCTTTGCTCTTTAATGCGGTTGATGTTTCGGGAAAATCCGCCGAGGGAGAAAAGCCTATGTTATAGAGACCGTTGTCAGTAGTAAGTTTAAGTTTAGAGCTTCCGTCAACGCTGAAATTTATTTGAACATCTTCCATTGATCTTATCACATCATATATTAACCTTGCCGGAACTACAATGCTTATGTTATCATTTGCTGCAACATTTATTGATGATTTAAGAGAAATTTCAAGGTCTGTTGCCTGAATAATTAGTAATCCGCTCTTTATTTCGAAGAGGAAGTTTTCTAGAATTGGCATTGGTGTTCTTGCGGGAACAGCCGGAATAATTTTAGAAAGTGTTTTTTCTAATATTTTACTGTTTACTTTGAATTCCATTAATTGCTCTCCTTTTAAAGCACAGAAAAATACTAAAAAACGAAGGTAATAACAACGATTTTTAAGCGCACCGAAGTGCGCTTAAGGTTATAATGAAAGGTAAAATTAAGATCGTGGCTACTTTAAAAAACTCTAATTACCTATTGGATCTATTATATTATCCCACCAGTTTTCACTTTGGTCTTCAGAAGTCGTAACGCTTGCATATATGGTGTATTCACCCTCTATTAGCACACTTGTATAAATTACTGCTATTTTTGTTCCTGCTCCTATTTTAAATGTACCGGTCATTTCTCCATCTGAATTAAAAGTTGTTGCATTATAAGGAACTGAAAAAACAGTTTCGTATTCATATTCACCTTTATCTAAATCCTGCAACTCAACCGTTGCCCCACTTAACACTTCCGTAGTTGAACCCTTAAAGTTTAAGTATACATCACCAGCAGCTTTGTTCTGAATTATTATTTTGTTAATAGGACCTTCTGAGCAGCTCAAAAAGCTAACTGATAGTATTACCAGCAATAAATAAAGTTTTTTTTGTTTCATAACTCTACTCGGTATTGTTATATAATTTTTATTTGATTGAATTATCAAAAAATAGACCAGAAAACGGCACAAACCTAATGAATTTTATGCTACTATATTATGAATAAAACAAAATTTTACTAACACCATAATATTTAATATTATCTATATTTTTACTTAATAATAGTAATTATTACCGTGTTAGTATGTTAATTATACATTAAGCCAATATATTCAAATAACTTATGACCACAACTAAAAACAATTCAACTAGTATTATTTCTTAATAGTACAAGCCGACAATTTCTTTTGTTGAAAACCGGGAATTATGAACAAATAATCTTGATTATAGTAACAAATTACTAACACTAACAAAAGATAGTTATATAAAATTTTTAAGATGATAGTTCCAATTTATTTTTAATTTCTTCCAGGATTTTAGCGAAAGAAACATCTTTTAACTTATATTCATCAATTGAATTACAAGCATGAATTACTGTTGAGTGATCTCTTCCTCCAAAGTGTAGTCCGATCGTTTTCAAAGATGAAAGTGTTAGCTCTTTAGCAAGGAACATTGCTATCTGTCTTGCGAGAACAATTTCCTTTTTACGTGTTTTATCTCTTATTTTATTTTCTGCAACACCAAGGTGCTCACAAACTACTCGTGTAATTGTTTCGATGCTAAGTGTGGTAGCTTTTTTATCTGTTGCAATTTCTTTGACGGTTTTTTTGGCTAAATCGAAAGTTATTTCTTTTGAGTTTAACGAAACATTAGCAAGCAATTTAATAAGACAGCCCTCGAGTTCACGAATATTTGAAGTAATGTTGGTTGCTATGTATTCTAATATCTCATTAGATACCAGCATACCATAAGTTTCAGCCTTTCTCTTTAAAATCGCTATTCTTGTCTCAAGCTCTGGTGGCTGAATGTCTGCTGTTAGTCCCCACTGAAACCTTGATATTAATCTCTCATCTAGTCCTTTAAGATCTTTAGGTGGCTTATCGCTTGTTAAAATTATTTGCTTTCTTGATTGATGAAGCGTATTAAAAATATGAAAGAAAAGATCCTGTGTTTTTTCTTTTCCGATTAAAAACTGGATGTCGTCAATTATGAGCACATCCATGCTTCTGTAAAAATTTGAAAACTCATTCACCCGGTTCGTTTGAATAGACTCAACAAATTCTACCGTGAAAATATCAGAAGACAAATAAATTACTTTCTTCTCCGGGAAGTTTTTTACAATTTGGTTTCCAATTGCTTGTATGAGATGTGTTTTACCAAGCCCAACTCCTCCGTAAAGAAATAATGGATTAAAAGACGTTCCCCCTGGATTATCACTTATGGCACCCGCAGCAGCTCTAGCTAACTCGTTTCCTTCTCCTTTAATAAAATTATCAAAGGCATATCTTGGATTTAAATTCGATTCGAATGTGTGCTTGGGTTTTGGTTTCTCGACTGATGTTGTTTGTAAAACAGAATTTTCAGAAACAGAATCGCCGCTATCAACAAAGGAAAGGTCCTCCGCAATAACATATGTGAGTTTTGCATCCTTTCCCAGCACATCAGTAATGGATCGCGTAATTAAACCATTAAAGTGTTCGTCAATCCATTCCCAAAAAAATTGGCTGGGAATCTGAACTTTCAAAGTTAAATCGTTAAGTTCAATGGGCTTGATTGGCAAGAACCAGGTATTATAGGTCATCATGGAAACATTTTCCTTTATCTTTAAAAGGCAGGTTTTCCATATAGTTATAGGATCTTTAATAGAAATTCTTTCCTTAATTTCAATCTCTTCCATTATACTTATCCACAGGTTTAGATTTAAGCAAAGATAGCATTAAGGGGCTAAAGATAAAAAATTGTCAAGTCCGCCCCGATCATTATAAACAACTTATAAACATCAGGTAACGTTGCACAATGCCTTATAATTAAACGTTTTGGGGGTTTTGACAAAAATTTTTCACACATGTCCGAAATGAATATCAACTCGATTTAAGAGAATGTCTATGTGGAACGTTTCCACACGCATAGACAACTCACAACTTATCAACATCTATGGACATGCGCCACTCAAGTAAAAATTAACACATAGATAAGTACAGAGCAAATTAATTTTCAATAGAGAAACCGCTATAATGATATGTTATGAAAATAAAAATAATATTCTTGATAATAACAGGTTAAGGAAGTATTTTTGGTCTCTTTTTTAATGAAATTGGAGAAGTAAAGTGAAAAGAACATATCAGCCGAGCAATAGGAAAAGAAAAAATAAACATGGCTTCAGAGAAAGAATGAAAACCAAAAATGGAAGAATATTACTATCGAGAAGACGATCAAAAGGCAGAAAAAAGTTAACTGTCAGCGATGAATAATTAGCCAACATAGATGTTGACAAAAAAAGTCAAAATCTTTGAGAGATTAAAAAGCGAGAACAATATAGAGGCTGTGTTCAAAAAAGGCGGAGTTATTATTTCCTCAGACAAAAGACTAAAAGCCAACTACTCCTCTTCTAATGACGCAACAAAGACAACAAGGATTGCGATAACAATCTCATCAAAAGCAGGCAATAGTGTTTGGAGAAATAGATTAAAAAGAACTATAAGGGAATCCTTGAAACAAGAGAAGGTGTTTTTTGAAGATAGAGCAAATAATAATATGGCGCTTTCAATAATCTTTTCTCCATATAAAATCAACCAGGCTAACCTTAAACATCTTTTTCTAAAGGATATAAAACCCGCCGTTACAGACGTCTTAAATAAACTACTTAAAACAATTAGTAGAAATTGAAAAAGAAAATGTGGCCGATGATCAAAAATTCTAGAGAGATAAAATAGTTTGGATAGAAATACAATCATAGCGTTTATCCTTATTGGTGCCATTCTGGTGGTGTGGCTATTTATTAATGCGCCGGAACGGAAAGAACAGACAAAAAAAGAACAAGATACTAACACTATCGTCGAAAAGAATGTAGAGAAGGCTCCTAAAAACATTGTTGAAGAAAAAAAGTCAACAACTAGTAACGAGGAGATAAATGAAGAGAACACACAAGGAATATTTTCAAGCGCAGAGACAGATTCTGGCAGAATAATTACCGTAGAAACAGACGTGGCAATTTATGAGCTATCCACAAGGGGTGGGAATTTTCATAGGATTTTCTTAAAGAACTTCAACAATTGGTATTCGGCTGGTGTAGACGGAAACGGGAACTTTTATAAAACCTCAGCCCAGCTGATTAATAGTTCTATTAGCAACGCCTATAACATCTCCTTTATAAGTACAGAGGGAAAAGCAATAAACACCGGCAGTCTTAACTTTTCTGCTGCTGAACAAAGCAAATATTTTCTAGGAGCCGAAGACACATTATTAATTACATTTCGTATGGAGTTGGATTCGAACAGAGCAATTGAAAAAAAATATCTATTCCGGGATGGAACATATTTGATAAAAAGCAATATTGAGTTTATCGGATTCAAAGGACTGATTACAGACAACACATACGATATTGCGTGGGAATCGGGAATACGTTTTGTAGAAAAAAACAGCGTTAACGAAGCTGGGTTTTCCAGCGCCGATGTTTATTATGGTGATGAAAAAGTTGTAGTGGACGCGCCGGGAGACGGGGAAAAAATCAACAGAGATTTCAACGGAAGGGTAGATTGGCTGGCAGTAAGGAATAAATATTTTGCCGCAATAATGATTCCTTCGGATCCAACACAAGTTGAAGGTGCTTATGTTGAAGGCCAAACCTTTCCAACAAAAGATCTTGGACGGAAAGAAATTTACAATATCAGGCTGGTGGTGCCATATAGGGGATCTGATTTTGAGAGTAGGTCCGTTGACTTATATATTGGTCCTGTTGATTATGACCTGCTTAAAGAAATCAACCCAAAGCTGGCGGCACTTGTAGATTTTGGTTCCTTTTTTGGTTTGAAGTTTGTAGTCAGGCCCATAGCAGAATATGTGCTATTACCACTTCTCAAATTCTTGCACCTGTTGATTCCCAACTACGGATTTGTAATCATCGTCTTCTCGTTAATAATTAAAATTGTCGTTTATCCGCTGACACGCAAAAGTTTTCAGTCAATGAAAAAGATGCAGCTCCTTCAGCCGAAGATAACAGAGCTAAAAGAGAAGTTTAAAGACGATCCGCAAAAGATAAACAAGGAGACGATGAAACTATACCAGACGTATGGAGTTAACCCGGCCGGCGGCTGCTTACCGATACTTCTGCAGATGCCTATTTTTATCGCCCTGTGGGGACTTTTTCAGGCTGCAACCGAACTTCGCCAGCAACCGTTTATTTTTTGGATTAACGATTTATCTACTCCGGACGTAGTATATGATCTTGGCTTCAAGCTTCCTTTGTTTGGTATTAAAGAGATAAGCGGGCTTGCTATTCTAATGGGAGTGACGACATTCTTTCAACAAAAAATGTCAATTAAAGATCCAAAACAGCAAGCACTTGTTTATATGATGCCAATAATGTTGACTATTCTTTTTATGACCTTTCCATCCGGGCTAAATTTGTATTACTTTATGTTTAACGTATTCTCCATTGCTCAACAATATTATATAAATCATAAACAGTCTGATGTTGAGCTGGTACCTGTTGATCCTTCAAAAAGAAAAACAGGATTTATGCAGCGTCTTATGGAGGCGGCCGAACAGCAGTCAAAGCAGCAAAAAGGTAAAAAGTAGTACAAAATCTTACTTATACTTTAAAAGACACACCTTCTTTAAAATCCTTTTTATAATTTTGAGTTGTGAACTTATTTAAGAAAATAGCGTTTATAATTTTTCTCACGCATCTTTCAATTTTGTATGCACAAGATGCAAGGACAATCTCTCTAAAAATTAAAACAATAAAACTTCCATATGGACTTAGTCAAAATGTTGTAGAGGCCGAACCAATAATTGGGCTTGCGCTTAGCGGTGGAGGTGCCCGGGGTCTTGCACAAATTGGTGTGATCGGAGCTCTTGAAGAAGCTGGAATAAACATTGGTGCGATAGCGGGAACAAGCATGGGCAGCATTATTGGCGGCGCATATGCTTCTGGCTATACAGTTGAAGAAATGGATTCAATAGTCGTAAGTACGGATTGGGATAGACTGCTTTCGTTAAGCAATTCATCTGAAAGAAGAGAACTTTTTATTGATCAAAAAATAAGCGAGGACCGCTCACTATTTACTCTCAGGCTAAATGGCTTTAGTCCCCTTTTGCCAACATCATTTAATGAGGGAATAAGACTTTCAAATTATTTAACATTACTTTGTTTAGCCTCGCCAGTTGTTTCCAAGGATAGTTTTGACGACTTGTTTATTAGATATAGGGCAGTTTGCACAAATTTGATTGATGGCAGCCCCGTAATTCTTTCGAGTGGTTCTCTTGCGCGGGCAATGAGAGCCAGTTCAAGTGTTTCTTTTCTCCTCGCACCAATTGTTATTGACTCACTAACGTTGGTTGATGGCGGATTAGTCTCAAACATTCCGGTTGGTGCAACTTTAGATCTTGGTGTTGATTATGTAATTGCCGTTAATACAACGAGCAACTTACGAAAGAATGAAGAGTTAGAACTTCCCTGGAACATTGCAGATCAAACAGTTAGCATTCCTATGAAAAGACTTGAGCAAGCCGAATTATTAAAAGCCAACTTTCATTTACAACCCGATGTTGCTGATTGGTCGTCAACCGACTTTAGGAATCTTGACTCGCTTGTTTTGGCTGGGTATAATTTCACGAAAGGCGTGCTTCCTATCATTAAATCACAAATAGATTCTTTAACCAGAATTAAATCTGGAATAGATTTATTTTGGATAAAAAATGTTAAATCAACACCAAACAACGGTGAGTTTGAAAAGCTACTTTTACAAAAGTATTATTTAATGGATTCTGTTTCGAGTCATGAAATCTTTGGAGATATGGTTCAACTTTATAAAACGGGAAGCTTCGACTCTCTATCCATATCTTTTGCTAAGGAAGGTGATTCCACAAAAATAAATTTTAACTACAAAACAATCCCGCTTATAAAAGAAATTGAAACAACATCAGATGGGACTATTGATTCATCGTATGCAGAAAATTTAACCAAGTCACTTGTTGGCAAACCGGGCAACGGTAATACAATTTATGGTGCCGTAAGAAAAGTAATTTTTGACAACAAAAGAAAGGGGTTTGTTTTATTTAGCCTGAAGAAGCTTAATTTCGATGTTGAAACCGGAAAGTTAAGCCTAGAATTTAGTGCGGGTAGAATTGCAAAAATTAATATTAACAGCAAGACGGACCCCACGCTGATTAACAGGGAACTTAATATAAAAGTTGGGGATCAATTGCAATACACCGATCTAGAAGAGGGTCTGACAAATCTTAGAGCAACCGAGCTTTTTGAGGACATTAGCTTGTCAGTAATACAAGACAATGGCGGCGTGACTCTTAATTTAGATTTGGACGAAAAAACATCCAGCCTGATGAAGATTGGTTTCTTAGTGAATAATACATACAATGCTCAGATAGGAATAGACATTAGAGATGTGAATTTTCTCTATACAGGAACCGAGCTTGGACTCTTCCTTTTTGGCGGGGCAAACAATAGGGCCTATATTCTTGATTATATTTCATACAGAATACTTGATACATATTTTACATATAAGCTGAGCGCTTATTATAAATTCAATGATATAAATGTATATAATCAAACAACCTCAGAAACCGGCAACACCTTCACCAGTAATTATATTGGAAAGTACAGACAAATTTTTTTCGGGGGCTCTCTTTCCATTGGAACGCAGCTGGAAAAATATGGCAAGTTAATTTTTACCGGCAAGTATCAATATGATGAAACAAAAAACAAAGAAGGGGAAGTTATAAGCCCATATAATACTAAAATTGTAAGCTTGAGAATCAGCGGCATAGTTGATAACCAAAACAAATATCCCTATCCAGAAGACGGACTTTATTTCAACGGGTTTTACGAAACCGCCCAAAGATTTTTAGGTGGTGATGAAAGCTATTTGTTGTTCAGTGCTGATCTGAGATATTATTTTCAACTAGCATCACAACATGTTTTTTCACCCAAAGTACAGATTGGCTTCGGAGATAAAACCCTTCCGCTAAGCGAACAATTTACTCTGGGTGGCTTATATTCATTTTTTGGTGCTCATGAGAACGAGTTTAGGGGAAGACAAGTTTTTCTTACGTCTCTTATGTATCAGTACAAATTTCCATTCAAAATATTTTTTGATACATATGCCTGGTTTAGGTACGACATTGGTTCTACGTGGGAAGAGCAAGAACAAATTAGATTTAAGGATTTGAGACACGGTATTGGTGGTGCAATTTCTTTTGATACTCCGATTGGACCCGCGGATTTTTCTGTCGGCAGGAGTTTTATAGTAAGCCAGGGATTAACTGAAAACTCTTTCGTTTGGGGAGATGTTCTATTTTACTTTTCAATTGGACACGCAATCAACTTTTAACTAAATCGCTGTAAGAATTTTCAACCAGATCTTCATTGGAAACGTCTAGCAGCGTTAGATAGTAATTACATTGTTCCAGCAACTTTTCATTTCCAACCGACCCGTTTTTATCTATTGCCTCTATTTCTATAAATGTTCCCAGTCCCGCAACATCATCAAGATGAAACTTAACGTTGTTAATAAAAAATATTTCTCTGTGTTTGTCCACTACTGCAAGAACACCCAAAGACTTTGCCAAAATCTCCTTTAACTTGGGGCCGGAACTGTGTGCATATAAAATCACGCTTGATTTTTTAGGGCCACTTATGTCATCCCGCTCATAATGAATAAGACAGTTTTCAATATTTCCTTCACGGAGTTTTAAGCGACCAAAACCAACCTTAAAATAAGTATCGATCTGATGATCAACGCCCATAAATTCAGCATTGTTTAGTTTTAATATATCTCTGATTTTTTCTTGTTTGGTAGTTCTTGCTTTAATTTCAATGTTGATGTGTGACATTTTGTATTATGGCAACAAATGAGTTTGGATATTGAGTATAGAGCAAACCGGTATCAGACGTGTTTCTCCTTGGCTAACTTATAAAGCTCTAAATATTTTTCGGCAGAACGTGTCCAGCTAAAATCTAGTTTCATTCCGTTGGTTTGAATTTTCTTCCAGATGTCTTTATGCTTAAATGTATTTACCGCCCTTTCTATAGATTTATATAGAGCAAATCCGGAGTAATCGTAAAATGAAAATCCATTTCCATCTTTGAATCCAAAATGACTCTGTTCATCCCAGTCTTTTACAGTATCTGCAAGACCACCCGTCTTCCTGACAATCGGTACCGTTCCGTATTTTAAACTATAAATCTGATTCAAGCCGCAAGGCTCATATCTTGACGGCATTAAGAACATATCAG
>JGI20213J14113_1000250_pt1 | contig 12083 bp, 11 predicted proteins | sample WetSurMetagenome_3_FD_14113 | JGI IMG/M metagenome (IMG submission 14113) | reverse complement strand
TATCCAAACCTGATCTGACAATAGGAATATGCTGGAGGAATTGGATCAATTTTACGGGCAACAGATTGGCCGGAGCTACTATGTCGGCAAGTACTGAATCGATTGCATTGCGGGGCATACTGTCATATTTTGCAGTGGCAGGGTCCTGTACCATCACTATTCCGCTTTTTTCTTTTATGGCCCGGAGCCCTATACTGCCATCTGAACCCATTCCTGAAAGAATAACACCGATACTTTGTTCATTCCGGTCGTCAGCAAGGGAGCGGAGGAAAAAATCAACCGGAAGGCGCAGTCCTCTTGATTCCATTGGTTCAAACAGGTGGAGCACTCCTTTTAATATGGACATACTCTTGTTAGGAGGAATTACATACACACAGTCAGGCTTAACTGCCATCCGGTCTTTTACCTGTAAAACATCCATTCTGGTAATCCGCTGAAGCAGCTCAGGTAACATGCCTTTATGAGTTGGGTCCAGATGCTGAATAACTATATACGCCATTCCGCTGTTTTCTGGTACATTACTCATAAATTGCTCCAGTGCTTCAAGTCCTCCTGCTGATGCTCCGATCCCGACTATCGGAAACTTACTGGTATCTGTGACAATAGTTTTATCTTTAATTGGTTCACTGGATTTTAGTTTCCTGGTTTTCACTCGCATATTTTAAGAATAATTCACCGGTCTTTCAAAACATCAATAATAGTATTTTTCAGATTGAGCATTCAAGAATGTTCCCAAAAAAAGATATCTGTCATCTGTACATAACGGAATCAAGTCATATACAATTACATATAAATACAAAATAAATGAAAAATTATCAAATTCAACACATTGAGGCAACTGTTTTTATCTTTCAGGTTAAAATCTCTTCCCGGAGACAGGAGGCCAGTACTTAATTATGGGCAGTATAATATTTAAGGGCTTCTGGCATAAATTGTTTCAGCTTTCTTAATCTTGTTGCATCTGAAGGGTGAGTGCTCAGGAATTCTGGTGGACTTCCTCCGCTTTCAGCTGCCATTCTTTCCCAGAAAGGAATTGCTTCTCTCGGGTCATAACCAGCCATTGCAGAAAATATCAGTCCGTACTGATCAGCTTCTGTTTCCTGTTGACGCGACCAGGGTAACATAGCTCCCACCTCACTTCCTATGCCATATGACATCATGAACAGATCCTGTGTCTCCTGAGGCTTCTGGGCTAAAGCAACCTCCAATGCTATACCTCCTAATTGCTGGACCAATGCCTGGCTCATTCTTTCGTTGCCATGTTTGGCAACGGAATGGGCAATCTCATGTCCCATGACAATTGCCAGTGCTGTTTCGTTTTGGGTCACAGGCAATAATCCTGTGTAAACAACCACCTTTCCACCAGGCATACACCAGGCATTTACAACCTTTTTGTCATCAATCGTGTTAAATTCCCATGCATATCCTTCCAAAACCGATTTTTTCTCCTTGGTGTCATAATACTTAGTTATTGCATTTGCAATTCGCGCACCGACACGGTCAACCATTGCCGCATCTCGGCTGTTCCCCGGATTTAATACTTTATTCTCTGATAAAAATGTATTGTATTGGCCGACAGCCATTAACCGCAGGTCAGCATCGTTTACCAGTGTCAGTTGTTTACGGCCTGTTACCAGATTTAACACACATCCTGTTAAAAGACAAGTAATAAACAAAAAATTAAAGATTTTTTTCATGCCATTTATTTTTAAAAAATTATCAAAGGGATGAAATTATCTTATTCAATTCTTCCTTTGATTTGCCAAGAACAATCTGGAGTTTTCCAAGCATCTCCTCTTTCTTCCCTTCGTCAAACATCAGGTCGTTGTCTGTCAAGATTGCAAATTTCTGTTTGAGTTTGCCTTTCTGTTCATTCCAGTTTCCTTTTACTTTTGTTGAGTTCATTTTTTCAATTATTAATTGTGAAATATTTTCACAATACAAAGGTCAATCTTTTAGTCCCCGGAACCGTTACATAATTCCGGGAAAGAGTTATATAATTTACACGTTAGAGCGAAATATGAGAATTTATCTTTTTATTAACTTTTGTCTGGATAAACCAGCTTCAGTTTTTATTTCAAGGATATATAATCCGGATTTTATATCTGACAGATCAAGATATCTTGTGTTATTACTGGTTATAAGTACATTGCCATAAAGATCAAGCAGCTTTACGGAAAAGTCTCTATCATAATCAATATTTATTAAATCGATTACCGGATTAGGATAGAATTTTACCTTTTTATTTTCAGTATCATTAATACCGGTCGGATTTGTTACCACTATGTAGTTTTCCTTTGTATTTGTATTGATCCCAAAGCTGTTTTGCGTGGTTAAAACTACCCTGTAAGTACCGTATGCATTATAACTTATAACTGGGTTCCGCAGTGTTGATGATGAAGGAGTCCCTCCCTGAAATGTCCATTGCCATGAAGTAGGTCCATTTATTGACAGGTCCATATATTTCACCTGAAGGGGTGATTCTCCTTTTTTTATATCAGCTGTAAAATCAGAAACCGGTGCAAGCCCAAGGGTGCGCTCACCGGTAGCAAAATATACTGGCCACTTAGCAGAATTTATCAATGAAACAGCGCTTCCGCTACCCGATATTTTATTTTGGGCCAGATTAATTGTCGCCACAACTTCAACTTTTTGTGTTGTCAGCGCAGAAAATGCAATCTTATCATCATTTTTTGAAAAGGAGGGAAAACCTAAAGTTGTATTGGCAGTAATCAGATCAACTTCTCCGGTTATCAGGTTGGCTCCAAAAATTCCAAACTCCCCGGTAAAACTATCAAGATAATCAAAAGCAATAACAGACGGAGAATTTCTTGAAAACACCGGATTACCTATACTTACATTTTCGGGGAGAGAACCATACAACTTTGATACTGTGCCATCTCCAAAACTATTCGAAAGGTTATTCCAGACTTTTATGAAGCCTATATCCCAATATTGGATATCTTTTGAGGAGGTTGAGCTCAGCACATTACAGGCGTCGTAAATCAGATATTCTCCTGATATGTCAAACTCAATTGCATCGGCGTACAAAACACCACCTGCATCTGTGTTAAACTGGCTTGTTGTAGGATTGTACAATTCAAACTGAGTCCATTTTTTTGATATAAAATCATATATGTAAATAGAGGCATCCACCTCAGTTGATATGGCAGCTAACCTGTTACCATCTTTTGATATAGCTACATTATCCCAAAAAGCTTCTTCTGACAGAATTGTCTCAGGTTTTAAGGGATCGAGACTGATGTATCTGATCTTGTTATCGAATGAAACAAATACTGCTGTACTTCCGTCATCTGTGACACTTACTTTTCCCTTCATGACCGTTGTTGACAAAGAATTGAAATCGGTTCCTGTCACGGAAGACAGAAGTAAGGTTACAGGATCTGCATTGTCAGTATCATAGCTAAGGAGGTATTCCTGGCCTGGATTAACGTTATAGTCCTGAGTTTTATCAACATGTCCTTCCTCGGAAATCCCTGCTGAGTCGAAAGCTTCTGCAGCCTTATTAGATTCCTGAGAATCTGGTCCGTAAAGATCAATGGCCGATTGTATGACAGCAATCCTGAAATCGATAAACTGAGAAATCTTTGTCAGATAATTACTTAGTGCCCGGTAAAATACTTTTTCTGCTTTATCCTTTGTAATGGCCGTAGCATACAGGTAATAAACATAGTTGCCAATCCCGCTGTTAATATGAACACCCTCGTTATCGTTACTGCCAAGATACATTTCTGACAGATGTTTCGGCTGCCAGTAAGAATTGGATGAATTACCCATATTATGAGGATCAGCCATATTTCTTAACGCACCTGATGGCGAGAATGTGGTTTTTGTTATATCTTCCCCGATTAACCAGTCATCACGATCAACCATCGAACCAAAAATATCAGCATAGGTTTCGTTGATTGCACCTGATTGTCCATAGTATTCAAGATTAGCTGTACTCGTTACAACTCCATGACCAAGTTCATGTGCTGCAACATCCAATGCACCGGCTAATGGTTTAAAATTATTGCCTCCATTACCGTAGAAGACAGCTTTCCCATTCCAGAAGGCATTTTCCATAGAACTACCGTCATCTTCAGCCACATTAACAAATGATAATATATTACCTCCCTGTCCATTGATTGAATTCCGGTCAAAGGTATTCTTAAAATACTCATAGGTTCTGGTAGCGTTGTAATGTGCCGAAATTGCAGCCTTTTGATTCCATGTGTTATTTGAAGAAGTCACATATGAAAAATCCAGATTTGAGGTTGAAGTATTATTGGCATCAAGGGTGAGGATTATCCCTTCTTCGGTGGTTGCATTATACATTGTTTCCGAACTGTTTAATAAATAATAGGATCCGTTTTCAAGATAGGTATCAATGGTTCTTAGGACATTGTTCAGATCATATCCTGTTGCTATAGCCGGGCCATCTGAACAAGTATTGTTGAATTTATGAATTATTTCCCCGGTCACAGCATTAATAAAGTACTTCCATTCCTCAATAAAATTAGGCCTAATAGTTATTACCCATGAAAGAACATATTTTTGACTACCAGTGTCATAAAGCATCAGGGTACATGAAGGTGAATCATAATTCAGGATCTCTTTTTGCTTAGAAGTAAGTTCTCTGAAAATGGTAATTTGTGAAATATCCTCTGCTGTTTTCCGAAGGGCATCTGTGATACTAATTACCGGTATTGTCTGAGTATTCTGACTTATGGAACAAAAGTATCCCGTGAATCTTTCCTTCCCTGCATCTATATGCAATGTTGATTCTGAACCATAAATGTCTATTCCTTTATAACGTTGTATGGCTCTTATTTGAGTAATGCCGAGATTATCTGTCAGAATATGAGTAATTTTAAATAGTTCCCCGGGATTAGTAGTCCCGGAAATCTCTCTGGTTTCATCAAGAAACGAATAAAACCTCTGTTCGAAAGTTGTATTTCCGGCAGATTTTTTGGGATTTGTCTTTTTTTCAATATAGATCGGAACTCCATTTTTACGGATTACTTTACTTAAATATTTCTTATCGACATTAAATGGCTGTAATGGCAAAGCTTGAGAAATAATAAACTTATTTGTCAAAACAGTTTTAGATCCATTGATTGAATGGATCTTTTTAAAACTAAAACCCGGGGTATTTGTACCGGGCGGATTTTTTAGCTTTGCTTTAAAATTATTATTCTGTCCGCTTATTAATAAACCCTGGACAACCAAAAAAATGAAGAATAAAATTCTTTTCATATTTTATTTTATTATCGTTGTCAGCAAAGTATTGTACAATTTTTTCAGGTTATCAACCTCAGAAATATCTGACCAGCTTGCTTCTTTTTCAACATCGTTTCTTACTACCTTAATAAAATAAGTTATATTGCCATATTCGTTTATGTTGAGCTCTTTAAAGTCAGAAACAATTAATAAACTATCGATTGTTTTCAATTGAGTCCTGCTAATTCTATGAATCCTGAGTAAAGTGTCATTTCTTATTTTATAAAGTTGGCCCTTTTCAAATAATACATACTCATCAGGGATATTTGTAAATCCACCTCTCTTTCCAAAATAAATCCTGCTGATATCATTATTGTTCATCAGCTTTCTGCTATTAATGCATGAAAACAACAGAATAATAATACCCGATAAGAACAATGCTTTTTTCATCCTTTTGGTTACTTGCTATTGATATATTAATCAGATACATGTGCTTATTTATTATTCCGTTTCATAAAGTCTGAGTCTGTTTCTTTAATAGTTGTAATTTCAATCAATCCATTTTGTTCCAGGAGTCACAGTCTTATCTATCCCTAATATTTTGTAATAATCCAGGTAGTCCATATTCTTTGAGTAAAAGAAATACATTCAGCCATTCTGCACGGATTAGACAAAACTTGCCTGATTCAAATTTACCTGGTTAACTTTAAAAAGGAGTTACAAAATTCTTTGTGAAATTTACATAATTCACATTTACAAGTAAAAAGCGTCTTCAATCACTATACCTGCCGCAACCGGTTTGATCAGTCACCATAAGACAGGAGATAATCAACAGTATCTGGCTGGATATTACATGCCTTTAGGAGAAACATGTGAATGATGTAACTCTTATCTAAAGTTGTGTAACACTTATCCGTTTAGATGGGCTTACCTTTCGGAATATTTTAATTGGTAACAACTTGTTCAATAATCTTTTATACAAATAAATACTTTGACTATGGAAAAAATGAAAATGAGCTTAATCATAATAATTAGTGCAATCTTGATTTTGTCAGGTTGCGCTTCATGGAACAAAACCCAGAAAGGAGCTGTTGTCGGAACAGCAGCAGGTGGTGCAATGGGTGCGGTGATCGGTAAAGCCTCAGGTAATACTGCTCTGGGTGCAATTATAGGAGCAGCTGTCGGAGGTGCAGCAGGAGCTGTCATTGGTAATCAGATGGACAAACAGGCTGAGGAAATAGAAAAGACCGTTCCTGATGCTAAGGTTGAACGTATAGGTGAAGGAATCGTTGTGGAATTCAACAGTAATGTTTTGTTTGGATTTGACCAATCGAACCTGACAGGCGATGCTAAAACCAACCTTGATAAGCTGGTTAAAGTCCTTGATAAATATCCTGATACAGATATTGAAGTACAGGGACATACAGATAGCAAAGGGAGCAAATCATATAACCAGTCCTTATCTGAAAGAAGAGCTAATGAAGTGTCAGGTTACCTTACCGGCAAAAGTATATCCGCTAAACGTCTTACAATTAAAGGTTTTGGCGAAACCGTTCCAAAATACGGGAATGATACAGATGAAGGTCGTACGCAAAACCGAAGGGTTGAGTTCCTGATAACTGCAAATGAAAAGATGAAGGCCGAAGCTGCAAAAGAAGCCGGTGTATAGTGATACTATTAAATTGAAAAACTTAAAATGGAATAAAAATGAAAACAAAATATATAACTCTTTCAGCAATCCTTATTTTTTCAACAATTGCACTTCAGGCCCAGATCGGTTTTGGCCTTCAGGGTGGCCTAAATTTCCAGAATTTGAACGGCAAAGATGTCAATGGTGATAAACTTGAAAATGATATGATCCTTGGTTATCATGGCGGAGTCAATATCCAGTTATTGTTTGCACCTGATTTCTTTTTTCAGCCCGGATTACTCCTGGCAACAAAAGGAGCACAGAACTTTGCTGGCTCAGTGGCAGATAAACATAAAATTACCTACATTGAATTACCCCTGAACGTAGTTTATAAACCATTGCTGGGGAAAGGTCATCTGTTGCTTGGATTCGGACCATATGTTGCTTTTGGCATAGGAGGAAAAGGTACTATGGGTAGTACTGATGTGGAGCTGGAGTTTAAAAAGGTTGTAGAAGCCACAGATCCTGAAGGGGTACTTTATTATAAGGCTTTCGATGCAGGAGCCAACATCTTTGCAGGATACGAATTGGAAGGCGGGATATTTGTCCAGCTGGATACTCAACTCGGAATGTTGAAAATTAATCCGGAAGACAAACGAATTTCCGGTGATGAATCAGTAATAAAAAACACAGGCTTCGGCCTTTCAATCGGATACAGGTTTTAACAACAGCTTTTAACATGCGAAAAAGACCGTCTTTAACGAACAGATACGGTCTTTTTTGTTAAGAGCAGTAATGGTCCGTAATATTTATGTACACAAAATGAAAATAGATGAAAGTAATTATTCAGATCGATAGTATCAAATATTTATTTTCAGGGGTTATGATTGCGACAACTGTCACACTATTTAATGGATGCGGGCAGTGGGCTTATAAAGAGGAATTACCTGAAAAACTCACAATTATTAACGAAATAATACATGAAGAACCTCCTGTGGTTGATGGAGCGGTAATCTGTAATCCTGATATAATTACACAACTGTATGAAAAGAGCGAAAAACTTCTTTCAGTGGCATGGAATAGCAGGGAAAACCTTGACCAGATGCTTTTTGTCCTTCACAATGTAGACCGGGAAGGTCTTAACCCGGAAGACTACCACCTTTCGGCAATAGAAAAACTGGCAGATAAAATAATCTTATCAGATGAGGCTGAAGTGGTAGATATTACCAAATTGGAACTCCTTCTGACCGATTCATTTTTGCTGTTGTCGGCGCATCTGGCTGCAGGGAAAACCGATGCAGGAACTATTGATCCCCAATGGAAGGCTTCGAAGAGGTCTTTGACGATTGACTGGGGAAAATTTATCGACAGTACTTTGCAAAACAAACACATAATTGAAAATCTGCAAAAGCTTGCTCCCGAACATCGTGAATACATTAACCTTAAAAAAGCTCTGGCAGAATATCTTCAGATAGAAGAAAAAGGTGGCTGGGGGAGATTCAGTACTAATTTGCCAAAGCTTGAGAAAGGCATGTGGAATCCGGATATTGCTTTGCTCAGAACAAGACTTGCTATCATGCAGGGGTATTCCGAAGATACTATTGATGATAAAAACCTGTTTGATCAGTCTTTATATGATCAGGTTATGCTCTTTCAGCTAAGAAACGGATTAACTACCGATGGAGTGGTCGGGAAAGCTACCATTGAAACAATGAACATTCCTGTTGAAGACAGGATAGCTACAATAGATGCTAACCTTGAGCGCTGGCGGTGGCTTAGTAATGATCTTGGAGATCGTTATATCAAAGTTAATATAGCCAACTTTGAGCTGCAGGTAATAGAAAAAGACGACATGGTATTCAGTACAGAGGCAATCGTCGGACTTACTTCCAGAGAAACACCTGTGTTCAGCTCAATAATGACATACCTGGTTCTGAATCCCGACTGGACAGTGCCTCCCACCATCCTGAACACTGACATTATTCCGTCTGTAATAAATAATCCTGCTTACCTGGCGGAAAAGAATCTGAAAATACTACGGATTGACGGGACAGAAGTCGATCCATCTACAATAGACTGGATCAATATTGTGACAGCAGGTTTTCCCTACAGGATACACCAGGAACCCGGTCCCACAAATGCGCTGGGCAGAGTTAAATTTGTTTTCCCGAACCAATATAGTGTGTATATACATGATACTCCCAACCATAATCTGTTTGGGCGGTCTGACCGCTCATTAAGTTCAGGCTGTATACGTGTCAACAATCCTCTGGCTCTGGCTGCCTGGCTAATGAAAGACAGCCCTGCATGGACTCCTGCACAGATAAAAAATGTTATTGACGAGGGGAAGGAACGAACCGTTAATCTTATCACACCGATCCAGGTACATATTGTGTACCTTACCGCATGGGCCAGTGATGATGGATTAGTCTATTTCAGAAAAGATATTTATAACCGTGATCAGCCATTGATGGCTGCTCTTAAGCAAGGTCCTCCCGGAACTGACCATTAATTTTTTGGATATTGAAAAAAGACCAGCTATCTATTATTCCGGCTGCAGAAATATGTCATGCCGTTAATATCAGTTATGTCAATGATATTTAATTGGTGTTCTTCCAGCAGTCTTGATACAACCTCTTTTGTTAAGGTTTTATCAGTTCTGGAATCAAAATAGTTAACCAGCCCGTCAAAGAACCTGGTTGGATGGTAAAAAGAAAAAACAGATCTGTTTCCAGTATCATTTTTGAAGTAGCCAATAAAATTGGCCTTAGTAGGCAGAATGCGGGTTACAATGCTTAAAAAACTTTCAAGATGCTTAACATTGTTAAGTTTTTTCAGGTTAATAAGTGTTTTAATACTTTTCAGATCATTGAAATCATAGTAATAATGGTGTGACGAGGAAAGTGCCATTAAATTTGGCTCTTTCGTAAGCTGTAAGTAGTGTAAATATTGAATGAAGTCAGTCCCTGCTTCAATACGAATATTTTCTAATACAGGATTTATCCTGAATATTTCAGGAACAAGTACTTTCTCTCTGAACTTTGATTCTACAAAGTCGTTAAAAATCTCGGATTTCCCTAACACTAAAGTATTTTCCATATTTTTCAGTATATAAATCACCCGGTGAATTAAAGTATTCTGGCATTATTGGGTGATTATTGACTAATACTGTCAAAGATAGGATGTTAATCTATTCAAATGTTACACAATTACTTATATGAGTTACATAATTCACACCTTCAGGATAATGAGACTCAGCATCTATTTAAGTCTCCTCCGATACCGATAAGATAGTATAATCCGTGTCTAGTCAATATATCTGATAACTTCGACTGGGCAGTTTTCTGCGGCTTCTTTTATTTTCTCCTCATAATCAGGATAATTTGCATCTTCAATTACAGTAGCAATGTCTTTCATTTTAAAAACTTCAGGACAAATATCCTCACACAGACCGCATGCAGTGCAACCTTCTTCTATCCATATTTTACTTATAGCCATGATCTATATATTTTACTATTGAATTATTTACATTCTCCAATACCTACATTTCCGAAATTTTAATAATTCCTCAGACGTCCTATAATTGTATTGAGAGAAGTCTTTAACTTTTCAACTGCTCCTTCTACTGCCTGTTCATGTGTATTTGCATGGTTTGTAACAGCAATTGGCTTCATTCCTGCAAGACGGGCTTCAATTGTACATCGTTTATCGTTTAACCCCTCCTTATCGCCATTTTCATCTGAAAGATGAACTTCGACCCTTGTTATCTGATGACTATACCTGCTTAATCCTTCGGATATTAAGCTGATTAACGGGGCTCTGAGTCCTTCGCTTACCGTTACCTTGTTGTCCGTATTAAATTGAATTGTCATACTTGATATTCTTAATTTTTGTTATTGGCAGTTAAGTCTTTCAATGCGTTTTCAATCGCATCCATTTCATTATTAAATCCATACTTGAATGATTCCCAATTGCCCGGGCCTTTCTCATAATTTACCAACCTTGCCCTCAGGTACTTGTTTTGTTGTTCCAGATTAGCAATCTTTTTCCTGTAACGGGTATCAGATTTTTCTCCCTGGTTTTCTATTTCAACTTTAAATCCATTTATTCGGATCTCATACTCCCTGATTTTCTGCTCAGACTCGCTCTTGAATGTTATCCACTCTTCCGGGTTTACAGATTTCAGTACTACAGAATTTGCTTCCTTCTGCCCTTCATTTAAATCTTGTTTGATATACATCAAACTAGCCTGGGCGGATTTTTGCTTTTGAGCTGATGACCGGTAGCCGGTGAAGATTATTCCTGCCATAAGAGTTATTATTGAAAGGATAAGAATTGTTTTTTTCATTTTGTTGTGTTTTTATTATTTGTTAGATGTAATAAGTAATCTGAAAAGTATTTTTGATTATTGTTAAATTACATTGGAATTTCGCCAATCAAAGTATCTATCAAATTTATTTCTGATAAGCACAATAAGTACTATTAAATTTTCTCTTGTCAGCTGCATTTCCCAAGTAAAAACCAGATGACTAAAAAAACTACTATAGTTCCGAAACAGCCGCCACCTAATTTCCATGCACCGTATCCTGATAACAGGCCTCTAAAAAGATTATTCATGATTGTTGTTGTTTTGAAATAATTTATCTGCAATCCTTTATAATAGCCAGTATTGACGCAATTTCTGTTTATTAGTGTATTTCAAAGTTAGTCCGTGTAATACCCGAAAGTGTTACATAACTTTAGAAAAAAGTTACATGATTCACACATCTTTGTGAAGCGGTCTCAATCCTTTCGGCTTTTGTAATTCATCCACTAAAACCATGGCCATGGCAATTATTAAGCCCTGTTTGTAAATATGGTTGTAATGAGCTTATGTGTGAATGATGTAACACTTCCCTGAAATTGTGTAAGGATTAAGGAAGCAAGTTGTTGTACCTTTTCAAACTTCTTTTTTCAATCAAATAATGTACCATGAAAAAGAAAACATTTTTAAGAATACTGGTTGGGGTAATTACTCTTGTACTTGTGATAAAATTCTTAACGACAATTTTTGTTGAACCCTGGCTTGGGGGAAAAATAGATACGGAATTGAATGCAGAGAACAGAAATTTAATAGTTAAAATCGATAAGGTTCATGTTTTATTAATTAAGTCAGGACTTGAACTCGAAGGTATCACAATATACTCAAAGCAAACAAATGAAGGTGACCATGATTTAAATGCTGAAATTG
>JGI20213J14113_1000249_pt1 | contig 12087 bp, 8 predicted proteins | sample WetSurMetagenome_3_FD_14113 | JGI IMG/M metagenome (IMG submission 14113) | reverse complement strand
TCTGAGATTGCCGATTTTGGAAATTCTGCTACCACTGCCTCACTTTTCAGGTTGTTGCTGTAGATCACGCTCATAACAGAACGGTGAAGCATGTATTCTGCATCATTAATACTTCTGATCTTGTCATCGAAGAAGTCTCTGATCATGAGATAGAGAGTCGGCAATAGCAATCCAAGGAATAAAGCCATCAGATAATTAACCGCTTTCTTTGGTGAAACTATCTTGGATGTTATAGTCCTTGCACGCTCAACAACTTCATAATCGGGGCGGGTGGAGGCCAGTGATATCTGGGCTTCCGATCTTTTTTGGAGAAGAAATGTATATATTTCATCATTCAGATTGAACTTCCTTTGCATGCTGACCATATTCATTTCTGTCCTTGGCAGACTTGAAGCTTCTTTTGAGAGCTTGTTTTGGCGGTAGTTAAGCTCATTCAGCGACAGAGTAAGTGTGTTAAGATTGTTAGTGAAATTTTCAAGGATATTTTGTTTCAGTATGTTTATCTTAGTGTCAATCTGACCGATAAAAATGTTTTTCTGGGGATTGCTTCCGGCAATAGCCTGTGATCGTTGAGAAACCAGATCATAGAGGTTGGAGATAAGCTGATTTATTATAGGATCACTTACATTCATGGCAGACGGAGGCTGAAGCCCGGACATGTCCTGGTTAGCTTTCATGTAATTAATCACATAATTGTAATATCTTTCCTGAACCTGGAGGGTGGCGCGTTCATTTTCAATTGCGGTCATCTGTTCATAAATGCGCTGGCCCTGAAAACTCAGATCAACCACCTGGTTTACCGACTTGTAGTTTCTCAGTGCTGATTCTGACCTAACCAGTGAATCGGATATGTCTGAAATCTGAGAGTCTATGAAACTAACAGTTTTGGAAGCCATATTGTTCTTCTTGGCAAGGTTTTCCTCAAGGAATGAGGTAAGATACCTGTTTAGAAAAGTAATCGTTTTCTCAAGATTACTTTCTGAGAATTTTATATTAATAATGGACGCTAATGGCGATGCTTTTTCGATTTCCAGCTTTTTAAGATAATCTTTCGCCAGAAAGTCAAGGTGATTGAGTTTAAAATAATACTGGTATTTAACCTTTGGATTCTGGCTCAGAAATTCCTTATTTAAGGATACAGAAAGCCTTAGCATTCTGTTACTTATTGTCTCATTGAATTTGCATATTGTATCGATCTCAACAGTATTGTCTTCACTTATTATCTGATTATCCACATAATTATACAACGAAACATTTTTTTCCGAAACTGACAGCCTGAAAGAAGACTCATCAAGAATTGTGATATAGATTTTAGCATTAATAGGCTGAATATGCGATTTATCAATACTGACTGTAAAGGGTGAATTGCCAAATAGTTCACTTGTTTGCTTCAAAAATTTCTTATGTTCGCTGAAATAGGTTACTTCAAGATTCATGCTATTTACGGTTAGGTAAACAAGTTCAAATGAACTGAGATTCGTAATGTCATTTTCTATTTTGTTTACTGATTCAATAGACTGCAGTCCCCTGAATAACTCATTGGAACTCAAGATGGATGATGTCTTATCCTCAACCGGACTTAATGAGGCAGTTGCTTCATATACCCTTTGAGAAAACTGATTATAAAGAACAGCAATTGCGAAACATAACACTATCAAAGCTATATATAAATACTTTAGTGATGCAACTTTTAAAACGAAGTATTTAAGAGGGGCAATTGAGGATTCCGGTTCTATAGTTTTTAACATAATCTTAATATTTATTGATAGCTTACACCGAATAAAAGTAAAACTGCAACCAGTGTTGTAATCGATGTAAGTATTGTTGTATATGTTTGGTTTACATAACTTGTTGATATTGTTTTCAAAGGTTCAACTACAACGACATCATTAGGCAGAACATAATAGTAGTCCTTGCTTGCAATTTTAGAATCTGAGAGATTAAGCTTATGATGCATGATTTTGTCACCTTCCTGTCTTATAAGTATAACACTCTTCCGGTTACCATAACGTGATATTCCGCCACCTAGCGCAAGAGCTTCGTAAATATTCAGTTTTTCCTGTGAGAAGGTGTAGATACCCTGCTGTTGAACCTCACCTAATACAGATACTTGATTATCAATGAATTTTACCAATACTGTTGTATTAGCTACATATTCATTCAGGGCAGTCTGTATCTTTGTGCCTGCATCAGACAATGTAAGTGATCCCACATTTATTTTACCGACAAACGGGAAATCAATATTACCGGCTTCATCAACAAGATACCCGATAATAGTGTTGCTCGCATCAGAATAACGCACTTCTTCAGGAAAATCGAAGATCAGCCTTGTCTGAGGATCAATACTTAGAATTCTTATGTACAGCCTGTCATAAGGCAGGATGGTTTTGTGGCTTTTAGGATTTACAACCGGCTTCTCCAGTTCATCGATATCATTAAAATAACTTAGCTTTTCTACAGGTACACATGAACTTATGAATACCGTTAAAAGCAGACCAAGACACAGTTTGGGGTAAGAGGAAATAACTTTTTTCATAAATAGGTTTAATAAAATTTCAAATTCCTGTTCTTTGAAAAACAGTTTTTATCGTTTTGAGCAAAATTATAAAATCTAATCGAGGTGACCAATTGTCGATATATGCCAAATCCATTTCCATCCATTTCTCAAATTTAACATTGTTACGGTCGGGAATAATCTGCCAGAAGCATGATAATCCCGGTTTTACTGATAAACGTCTTAACTGCCATCTTTTGTATTGTTCTGTCTCACTTTTTAATGGAGGCCTTGGGCCTATTAACGACATTTCCCCTTTCAGAACATTTATCAGCTGCGGCAATTCATCAAAACCTGTTCGTCTGAGGAGTTTTCCAACCGGTGTTATTCTTGGATCATCTTTTATCTTGAATACCGGTCCGTCCATCTCATTTTTTGATTCCAGATTGACCCGGATCTTGTCAGCTCCGGTAACCATAGTCCTGAATTTATACAGGTCAAATTGCCGCCCCCTGAGCCCTACCCTTGCCTGCCGGTATATAACAGGTCCCCTCGAAGTTAGCTTGATCGTTAATGCTATTATGAGCATCAGTGGTGACAATATAATTAATAAAAGTGCAGAGAAATATACATCCATAAATTTTTTAACTGCCAGAGCAAATGGCTTGTAAGGCACATTAATGAATGTAAGAAATTTCTCATTACCAATTAAAGAAGTAAATGCATTTGTAAGATTAAGATGAATATCTCCATACTTCAGCCTGAAAACAACACCCAATTCTTCACACGACCTTATCGTTTTCCGTACTTCAGATGGATTTATATCTTTTTTGAGATAGATCACCTCATCAATGGTGTCAACCTCCATCAGGTCATTAAGCACCATCTTGGTTTTCTCAGGTAATATTTTATAGATCCTTCCGTACTTTTCTATAAGCTGTTCCGAGCTTGAGAAAATGAATGTTATTCTATAGCCCCAGTCAATGTTAAGACGAAGATCTTCAATGAAAGAGATGGCAGTATCATCCGCAATGAGGATTATGTTAACATGATTGAATCCTTTGGCCCTGTATATTTTAAGTACTTTATACTCCAGTGTCCTGGAGAAAAAGAGGAAAAGGAAGCCGAGAAATGCAAATTCAGTAAGGAATAATCTTGAAAGATAGGCAAGCTTAAAAACAAAATAAAATATTAAAAGAATAACTGTAACAGCCACAGCCGACTGAATATACTCAAATAAAAGGGTTCGATATCTTTTTGTTCTCGGTATCTCGGTTACCTGTATAATATATAAGGTGATCAACCATATTGGCAGGATGGCAAAAAATATAATTGTCAGATCCTTTCTCTCGAAAAAGAAGAAATCTCCTTCACCATAGTAATTAAGCAAGAAAGCTATCTGGAAAGCAAATGCTATTGAAAGGATATCAATTAATCCCAGGATTACATTCATAAGGTTCCATCTCTCGAGAAATGGAATTATTTTAAGGCGGATCAGTGTATTGAAAATATCCATAAATTATTAACTGAAAATAAGGGAGTTTATTTTTACAAATATCTTACCAAAAAATGACATATCTAATTTTATTTTTCACCAGGGCTAAAACAAAAAGTTAATAAATGACTTAATCACACGGTCTTCTTAGATTTTGAGCCCAGAAATAGGTCATTCCGTTTAAATCCGTAATGTCAATAACTTTAAAACCATACTCTTCCAAAACTACTGATACACTCTTCTTTGAAAGGCCCCGTTCGGATTTGGAGTCAAAAATATTTACAAGTCCGCCGAGGAATTTTGAAGAATGGTAAAACGACGTCCCATTTCTATGATGACTGTTGCTTTTAAAGTAACCCACAAAATATGACTTGGAAGGTAATATTCTGTAAAGGGTGTGAAGAAAGCTTTCAAGATGTTTGATCTGATTAAGCTTCTTCAGATTTATCAGGGTTCTTATCCCTATCAAATCTTTATGATCATAATAGTAATGATGCAATGAAGACAGAACCATCAGATTCGGTTCGTTTAAAAGACCAGTCCAGTTAAGGTAATGAAAGAAATCATTTCCTCCTTCCGAGATTATATTTTCCAGTACAGGATTTGTTGCAGATTGTTCATTAATTAGCAACTTTTCGTTGAAGTTTTTCTGGGACAGTATGTCACTTATAACACCTCTTTCCAAAACCGAAATGTTTCCCATTTTTTTGTTTTGTTAACGAGGTAAAAGTATCTATAAAGAGTATTGCTGGCAAGTGGCTAAAGCCCATTTAATGGGTTAATCAGTAACAATTCCATTTGATTAGTCTTTAAATAACAGTCGAATATCCTACCTGAATTGCTGTTAATAGAAGAAATCTGTGCTTATGTCAAATACTGGTATAAATTTATCGGTGATTCTGAACTATTTTTCCAGGCGGCCGGTTATAATTCAGACAAGACAATGATAATCAGGCTGATACATTCTAAAGATTGTTTTAATTAACCTGATGGAGAGGTAATTAAAATTTTGACAAATGTCTTTTAAATTTAGATGAAAAAGCCGGCTTTGACTTAACCTGCTAAAGGCATGATTAATGCAAAAGCTGTTAGAAAATCATTTTACAGTAAATAGAATTTTCCGGTAAAATGACCAGGGAAAACTTAAAATCAGGGAAAAAATTCAATAAAGGATATTTAAATTTAAGACTATTTCTTGCGATTCTCAGCACAGAAATAGGTCATGTTGCTGATTTCGGTCATATCAACAATACCGAAATCATGTGATTCAAGGAGTCTGATAACATCCTTTCTTGTCATAAACCTGTCAGTTTTGGAGTCAAGAAGATTTATCAGCTTGTTAAAGTATTTAAAAGACTGATAAAATGGAACAGCTACTCCTCCACGTATTTTATTGTCTTTAAAACACCCAACAAAGTTTGCTTTTGAAGGTAAAACACGGAAGACATTGTTCAGAAAGGTTTCGATATGATTTATCTGGTTGAGTTTTTTGAGGTTAACTAAAGTTTTGACCCCTTTAAGATCATTGAAGTCATAGTAATAATGGTGAACTGATGACAATACCATAAGATTTGGATCCTTAGCCAGTCCAAGCCAGTTGATGTAATGGAAAAAATTTTCACCCCCCTCAGCCAGAAGACTATCGAAAACAGGATTACTCTGATTATCAGTCATGGAAATATCTTTATCCCCAATACCAATCTTAACGGATTGATAATTAATTATTTCACTTCTATTTATAACATTAGGTCTTTCCATCCACCGGATTTATTGAATCCGATCATAAAATTAGTAATAAGGAACATAGTCATCAAATATTTAATTCCTTTGCAACCACTAATTCAAAGAATAAAGATAAAATTTGTAGCTGATAACATTAAACTCATCAATTAAATAGTAACATTTATCATAAATATTTGTTCGTTAGTCAAAATGTGAATAAAATTTATAAATGGTTTTATGGAAATTTAACATTTCCTGAGGAATAAGAAGGTCAACTTACATATAGTCAGAATGATGCAAAAGAAAAATACCAGAAAACAGGAATAATATGCCGGGAATATTATTTTGACTAATAGCCGATTTATTTGGATGAAAATTGTTGATCCCTGTTCATTCTATCCTCCATTTTGTTGCAACAACTCGAACTTGGAATGCTAAATCCTGTGTGACTGAAAGGATGAAATTCACATCCTGGTATTTGCCTTATTTTTTTTACGCTCTGACACGAACCACCTGATAGTCAGGTGTATATATTTTATATGCCTCTGAAGCTCGGGAATTTTCAGTTTTTCAACTACTTTATAAAACGCCTGCGTGAGCATAATGTNCAAAATAAAATTGCACCTTCGCAACACGCTCGAATTCAATACTTACAGTGGTGGTAGCATTATTGCGACTGCCCCCCGAAACCTGAAATATTCGGTAAATAAAATAACTCCACTTTAATTATTGTTAAAACACTGTCAATAACTGATAAAAAATCAAATAGTATCTAATATTGCATCATAAAAACTGGTGTCATTTTGTTGAACCTTATTGTGTTGCAACTGTTTAAATTCAAAGTTAGTTCTATGGATATTGTTGTTATTGTTCTGGCTTCATTTGTCACAGCGATTCTTATATTTTTTTCTGGCTTTGGGCTCGGAACAATCTAAATGCCTGTTTTTGCTATCCTCTTCCCGATAGACAGAGTTTCTGGCTTCCTTTGTTGCTTCCTTTGAAATTTTTAACAGCATTTTAATATTAGTAAGCTTATGTGTTAGAATTGCTTCAATACCTCTGTTTATCATCATAATAACCTCAATAATCAGCACCAAAATTCCTATTTTACTTGAAAAAGGTTTCTGGTCAATGGCTCATAAAGCAAGAACAAATTTTGCGATGATCATTCTACTGATTTATTTGCTTATTTTTGGTAATGGGAAGTGGTCAATTGATTCAAAAAATAATAAATCTTTAATAACCTGAATTATGAAAACTTATGCCAATGATTCGCTTAATCCGGTTAAAGGTTCTAAAAATAACAGGCGGGAGTTCATTAATAGAAGTATTATCTTGGGCACATTAGCAGGTATTGGTAGTATAGGTTTTACCACTGGCTGTAAAAACGAACCCGATGAAGGGGTCTCTCCTGCAGAAGACCTGATGCGTGAACACGGTGTATTGAATCGGATATTGCTTATTTATGATAATTGCAGGTCGCATCTTGTCAATAATGAACAATTCGATATGGAGGTACTTAACAATTCTGCACAAATTATCAGAACCTTTATTGAAGATTACCACGAAAAACTTGAAGAAAACTTTCTCTTTCCACGATTCGAGAAAGCCAACCTATTAACCGATTTGTTGCAGGTGTTACGTAAACAGCACAAGGCTGGTCGTATCTTAACAGACCAGATTGTTCAATTTGGGAAAATGAAATCGCCAGCAAATGCGGATGAAAGTCAAAAACTAATAAAACTTCTTAGCGATTTCAATAGGATGTATCGCCCACACGAAGCACGGGAAGACACTGTCCTATTTCCTGCAATGCGGAAAATCGTTTCAGAAAACGAATATTTTGCATTGGGAGAAGATTTCGAAGACAAGGAACATGAACTTTTCGGCGAAGAGGGCTTCGATAAGATGGTCGAAAGAGTTGCTACTCTTGAGAAACAATTAGGAATTTATGATTTATCGATGTTTACCCCGATAATTTAATGGTGGTAAATTTCAGTACTATTTCTGTCATTTACTATCTCCATTACTCAGTGCAAAAGTGGTTGCAAATTTTTTTCTTGCCAGATGTGTAACCAGAGGTTTGTTTTCTGGTATACCAGCGATATCGCCATTTTCCTTATATATATGCGTTGAATTTGACATTTGATGGTATAGCGAGACATTTGCCTTTCTTTGAGTATAGTGGGTTGTCTTTATATTTGTCCAGTTTCTCCAGCGCTTCTGGTAGGAGAGGGACATGATAATCTTTCTTGGTCTTTTTTTGGTGGTGATCGTGAAATTCTGGGTGTCCGCCTTTAGCATTGAAATTGATCGAGGGTTTTAAATTATGAACCCGACTTTCAGGTCGGGATCATAAGTGGAGCTGGCGGGAGTCGAACCCGCGTCCAAACATGGAGACCATATGCTTTCTACATGCTTAGTCCTGCTTAATTTTCGTGACGCCTCAGCTGCAGAACAACCTAAAATGTCCTTAGTCTCTGTTTGTTTCGCCGTCAGATCGAGACTCTCATCAGGCTAGCCCCGGATTGCGTGCGCCTCCGTGTCGGGTTGGATCAGGGCTTGACCGCCCGGGAGACGTCCCGTCCCAATACCTTGTATCGGGATAAAGCTTAAGTTACTTTGTTCGCTTAAGCAGCGAGAGCGTAATTAGATTCGCCAGTTATTGTTTTGTGACACTGTTTAAGTGACGCGCCACCACACACTGCATGCTTACATACCACCCCTCATGCTGTCAAAACCATGTCAGCCCCGTGATATACCACAAAAATACGAATTTTACCCCGCACTTGACTAAAATCATTCAAAAATCTTGCCATATTACGTATATTTGNGGAGTTACTCTATACGCGGATTATGGAAAATACTCTAAAAGTGGGAATTCTGCGTGAAACTAAAAATCCACCTGACAGACGCGTTCCCCTGACCCCCCCACAAATAGTGGCTCTCGAGGAATTATATCCTTTTGTTGAATTCTTCGTACAGCCAAGTGATTACAGGTGCTATTCAAACGATGAATATGAATATCTCGATATTCCACTTAAGGAGGACCTGCGCGACTGCGATATCCTGATGGGAGTTAAGGAGGTTGACAGGAGAACACTCATCCCGGGTAAAACATATATGTTCTTTGCACATGTGGCTAAAAAACAACCTCATAACCGTGATATGTTCAGGGAAATGACTGACAAGAATATAAGCCTGGTCGATTATGAGTATTTAACTACCGACAAGGGTGAAAGAGTGGTGGCATTCGGCAAATGGGCTGGTATTGTCGGTGCTTATAACGGGTTAAGGGCAAGGGGAATAAAGACCAATCGCTTTAAACTGAAACCTGCTTATCAATGTCGTGATATCGATGAAATGTGGGCTGGACTCCGTCTCATTGAACTGAAACCAGGGTTAAAGATCCTTGTTACCGGAACAGGACGCGTGGCAAGTGGCGCTATGGAAACCATGAATATATGCAACATAGTACAGGTCAGACCTGAAGATTTCCTGAACCGTGAATTTGATGTACCTGTCTTTTGTCAGATTGGTCCAGAATATTATACAAGGCATAAAAACAGACAACAATTCAGCTTCAGCCATTTTACCAGACATCCTTACGAATACGAATCATCATTCCTTCCTTTTACTAAAGTTACTGACATCCTGGTTACAGGCCATTACTGGGATCCACGTTCACCTGTTTTTTTCACCAAAGAAGATATGAAAAGAAGCGATTTCAGAATTTCAGTCATTGCCGATATAAGCTGTGATGTAAATGGCCCTATACCTTCAACCATAAGATCTACAACAATTTCAGATCCTTTCTACGGATATAATCCCATTCTGGAAATAGAAGAACCTGCTTTTGAAAGGCCAACAAACATTACAGTTATGTCTATTGACAATCTTCCCGGGGAGCTTCCCCGTGATGCTTCTCTCGATTTCGGGAAGCAGTTAATGAGAAATGCTTTGCACGATCTTTTTATAAACACCTCAAGTCCTATGATAGAACGGGCTACAATTTTAAAGAATGGGAAACTTACACCTGTATTTGCATACCTTGAAGATTATCTTAAATTTGATCCCTGAATTCTGAACTAATACTCATATCAGTATAACCCATTCTTTAACCTCTCTGCCATGCGAAAGACCCTTTTGCTTCTTATGGCCATTCTGCCATTGAATATATATTCACAACAGGACAATGCACCTGTTGCAGGAGTCAGTGATAAAAGGATTGAGATCTACGGACTTAAAAATGCCCGTGTTGTGGTCGATTACCAGTCAACACTTGAAAACGCTGATATCCTCGTTTCCAATGGAAGGATTGCAAAAATAGGACAGGGGCTGGCTTTTCCTAAAGGTACTGTTATTTATGATCTGAAGGGGAAAACAGTATATCCTTCATTTATTGACGTTTATGCAGGCAATTATGGAATTAAGACTCAAACAGGAGCTGCCGACGCTAATCCTTTTGCTGCTCTCATGAATATTCCTCAACAAGGTAGAATGCTTGCAGCAATGACAACTCCGGAGCCCAGGGTGGCAGATTACTGGAATGACGGCATAAATGCCTCATATAATGTATCAGAGGAATTCATACCTGATACTAAAACTGCTGGTGAACTCAGACAGGCAGGGTTTGGATCTGTAGTTACCTTTAAGTCAGACGGACTTGCGAGAGGTACTTCAGCTCTGGTCACAACAGCCGACGGAAAGACAAACAACCTGATAATTAAAAACCGGACTTCGGCAAATTACTCGTTTACCCGTGGCCAGTCATCAGATTTATACCCAATTGCACAATTTGGAATAATAGCTCTGTTACGACAACTGAATTATGATGCTCAATGGTATAAACAACTTCCGGACGGATATTTTTATGATGAGGGGCTGGAAGCATATATCACCGGGTTATCTCTTCCTCAAATCTTTGAAGTGACAAATAAAATAGAGGTCATGAGGGCTGATAAGCTCGGCAGGGAATTCAATATCAATTACATTATTAAGGGCACTGGTGATGAATACCAGGCTCTAAACGATATTAAGAAATGCGGCAACAGGCTTATTGTACCTGTAAAGTTTCCTGAAGCTCCTGATGTAAAAGATCCTTATGATGCAGAATCTGTTTCATACGCCAGACTCAAGCATTATGAAATGGCGCCAGCAAACCTCTCATTTCTTTCAAAGGCAGGTATTGTATTTGCGATAACCTCATCAGGTCTCGACCGGCGCACGGATTTTCTTACCAACATCAGGAAGGCTGTTAAATATGGTTTGCCGGAAAATGAGGCCTTGAAGGCGCTTACTTACACACCTGCAAATATGATCGGTGCTTCTGACCTTGTTGGTGCCATCAGGGAAAAAATGATTGCAAACTTCCTGGTCACCTCAGGAAATATTTTCAGCGACAACTGTATCATTTATGAAAACTGGGTCCAGGGTAAACCGTACAGGTTTATTGATTTGAGAAACAATGATTTGCGCGGGACTTATGATCTTAAGGTTGATACTGTAAACTACAAGCTCTTACTTTCCGGAACTTTTGACAAGCCTTCTGTGAAGCTTATGTATGACTCAACTGAAATCAAAGGAGCCACATTTACACAGGAAAAGGACCTGGTCACAATCTCTTTTGAAAGATCCAGGATAAAATACAGGCTATCAGGGTATACTGTTGATAAAAGCCTTCAGGGAAGAGGTCAGATCGACAATGGAAAATGGTTCAACTGGGAAGCAGTCTATTCAGGTCCCTCTTCTGAAAATAATGTCAGACCTCCAAGACCTTCAGATATTCCTGAAATAGGAAAGGTAATCTATCCGTTTACTGCCTACGGCAATAACGAACTTCCAAAACAGGAAGTTGTTCTTTTCAGGAATGCAACAGTATGGACAAATGAGAAGGAAGGCAAACTTTTAAATACAGATGTTCTTGTAAAGGACGGGAAGATCTCAAAAATAGGAAAGAACCTTCCAGCAGATGATGCCAGGATAATAGATGCTTCTGGCATGCATTTGACTCCGGGGATCATTGATGAACATTCTCACATTGCCATGGATGGAACAAATGAAGCAGGGCAGGCAATAACATCTGAAGTAAGGGTGGGAGATATAATCGATCCGGAAGATCCAAGCATTTACCGCCAGCTTTCAGGTGGAGTAACTGCGGCACATATTCTGCATGGTTCGGCAAATCCTATCGGTGGTCAATCGATACTTATCAAGCACCGGTGGGGACACTCTGCTGAGGAAATGAAAATTGAAAATCAGGCAGGGTTCCTGAAACACGCTCTTGGTGAGAATGTTAAGCGTAGCACTGGCAGATATCCAAATACCAGGATGGGTGTCGATCAGATAATAAGGGATGCTTATAACAGAGCAATAG
>JGI20213J14113_1000246_pt1 | contig 12132 bp, 10 predicted proteins | sample WetSurMetagenome_3_FD_14113 | JGI IMG/M metagenome (IMG submission 14113) | reverse complement strand
CTACTTTAAATCAGATTTATTGAACTCGGGCTGGATTGTTGCCGGAGTTGGTCTAATAGAGGCAGGTGAAAATTATAAAATTTTAAATGTAAATGATTGGGATAATTTTTTAAGTGCCAGTCAAATTAATATGCAAAAAGTTAACGGACATTTCGTTGCCCTAAAGTATTCTGATAACGAACTCAAATTTTTCACCGATGAACTTGGCTTAAGGGAAATATACATTGTTAAGCTTACTGACGGATTTGGATTTACTACACGAATTGATTGGCTAAAGTATTTTATTAGCCCTGAAATTGATTTGAAGGAGTTTGGTTCGCGCTGGCTGCTTCAAAACCAGATTTCAAAGAATAGTATAATTAAAAATGTAAACCGACTTGTCTACGCCAATGCAACATTAAAAAATAATACGCTTCAAGTCAGGAAAAATGAATGGCTGCCTGATTTTAACTCACCTGGAAACAGAAAAATTTTTAATCATAAGCTAGAGAAGTTACTTTCAGTTGATGGAAAGAAAATTTCATTAAGCCTGTCTGGCGGATTGGATTCCCGGCTGCTTCTTTCTTACCTGGCGAATAATGATTCTGATTTGTGGGAGACTCATACTTTCGGCGAGCCAAATCATCCTGATTCAAAAATTGCTTCTGAGCTATTGATCAGTCTCAACAGAAAAAATGAAATTATAGATGATGAATTACTCTCAAAAGATAAACTCATTGAACAAGTCAAAACTTATTCCGTTCAATCGATTGTAACTAATCCGACCAGTTCAATCTTGAACCTGAGATTTTATAGTAGACTTGCCGGACAAAATAAAATAATTGTTGATGGCGGCTTTGGTGAAATCTGGCGAAGAGCTTTTGCAAACCGTTTGTTGCTAATTGGGAGCAATGCTTTATTGAGTAAGGATTCTAAAACAGTATCGGGATTTCTGAGATATAACCGAGCTGATATTTTTTCAGAGGAAGCATTAGTTGAAATGGAAAAGGGAGTGATTGATCAATTAGATAGTTTATTTGAAGAAATACCCGATGCTAACCAGATTAGTCCTGCAAGATGGATAGATCTGTTTTCAGTACATTCAAGATTGATAAACTACTACGCACCCGAGCAAGCCCGTGTTGATCAACATGTAAATTCATTTATGCCTTTAGCTCAAAAAGATATTTTATCTCTATTGTTTGGAATTAATGTCATCGATAAGAAAAATGGAAAGTTATTTAAGCAGTTAATCAGACAAAACTCAATTCAACTTACGAAATATCCGCTTGTTAAGGGAAATATAACTCATCCATTCAGCTCTTCATCTCTTGGTGCAAGAATACATTCACGAGTAAAGTATAAGCTAGGATTATCTTATCAGAGTAAACAACAAATTGAATTTCTGAAAGGGTTAAAGGAATTTATCGGCGACATCGTGCAAGCCTCTGAAGTAAGAAATTATGAATATTATGATAAGAAGAAGCTTGAGAGGATAACTAGCGATTTTTTGACTGCTGAAAACAATTATAATTCCGAGATAGATTGGTTCTTGTCCTTTGAATTATTCAGGCAGGGGATTTCAAAATAGAAGGANGCTCATTACTCCGCTTTCATATCTCTTGTCATCAAATCAGTTGTTGCTTTAACAGGATCCTTATCTTCGAAAAGTATTTTATAAACTTCATTTGTTATCGGTGTTTCAATCTCAATTTTAGCTGCGAGTTGCTTTGCTGATCGTGTAGTTTCAACTCCCTCTGCAACCTGTTCCATTGACTTAAGAATTTGCTTAAGTTTTTTCCCTTTCCCGATTTGTTCGCCAACGTACCTGTTTCGGCTATGTCTGCTCATACAGGTAACTATTAAATCGCCCATTCCAGAGAGTCCGGCAAAAGTTTCTGGTCGAGCACCCATCGCCAATCCAAGCCTGGAGATTTCAGCAACGCCTCTTGTCATGATAGCAGCCTTCGTATTATCACCGAAACCTGCACCATCAATTATACCGGCACCAATGGCAATTATATTTTTGAACGCTCCGCCCAGCTCAACACCCAGAATATCAGTTGAAGCATATACTCTGAAGTATGAAGTCATAAATGCTGCCTGAATTGCTTTCGAAGTTTCGATATCAACCGAAGCGGCAACAACTGCGGTCGGTACCATCTGGCTGACCTCTTCGGCATGGCTTGGACCAGAAATAACCCCAATCTGATTTTCATTAATATCAGGAAAAACATCTTTCAGCATTTGAGACATTGTCATCAGGGTATTTTTTTCTATCCCCTTTGAAACGCTTACCAGTATTGCATCCTCGATCCTATGGTAATTTATTTTTTTGACAACAGCTCTGAGAAATTGTGAGGGGACAGCCAGAACGATCAGATTTTTATCATCAGATGATTCTTCAATATCAGAGGTTATTAAAACTTCTTTTGGAATTTTTATTCCGGGAAGGTAATCTGCATTAATTCGTTTTTTGATTAATTGGCGTGCGTAACTTTTTTTATATTCCCAGAGAGTTACGTTGTGACCATTGTAGTGAAGTAAAATTGCGAGGGTAGTTCCCCAGCCGCCAGCGCCGAGAACTGAGATTTTCATTTAGTTGATTTTTGTTTTCTTCCTGAAACTGATTTTATTTTCATCCCCATTAATAATTCTGACCAGATTTTTTCTGTGTGTGAAAATGACGAGAGCTGTAACACCAATTATAAATGGAAATAGTGTGCTATATCCTGGAATATCAACGTGGAAAAGATTTTCTCTGATAAATAATGTTGCGGGAACACTTATCGCTGCAATGATTGAACCAAGAGAAACGTATCTTGAAATTAAAACAACCAAAGCAAAAATCCCAACTGCAATGAGCATATCAATTGTAATTAATGTTAAAAGCATTCCGAGCGCAGTAGCGATTCCTTTCCCGCCTTTAAATTCTGCAAAAACTGTCCATATATGTCCTATCACAGCAGACATTCCGGCAATTATCTGAACTAAAGTAAAATCATCAAATGGAGAAACGTTTTCAAAAGGAAGCGGACCATAAAACAATCTGGAAATTATAACAACAGCAATAGCTCCTTTTAAAGCATCCAAAAAGATAACTACCAAACCATACTTCCATCCCAGGACACGCATAACATTGGTACCGCCGGCATTTCCACTACCATGTTTTCGAATATCTATACCGCTTACAGCCTTACTAATAATAATACTGTTCGGGATTGAACCCATTAAATAGGAAAGGATTACTATAATTGCTAATAACAACATTTATTTATCTTAAAATTATTATGAAAAACTAAACATTTAACAACTAATAAACAACGAAAATTCATACCATATAAAAATCGATTGAATTCGCAGTCATTGGATGATACATTAATTAATAAGGTTCAGAGCAGTGTATAAATTTCCTCCAAAACAGTCAATTTGTTTTTTTTTGAGGTCGGATTTGATATATTTGCGCCACAAATTAAAGGAGTTGATATGGCTAAACAACAATCATTTTCAGATAAGTTAAAAAAGAAGAAAAAAGGCGATCTTATAACTGTAAAATTCATTAAATCGATGAAAACAGCAGGTGGAAACTATAAATTCAACGAGAAATTTGTACAGTTAGAGGATTTAAATAAACTTTCTGAAGTAAAGTGATCTGATAGAATTAAGGCTTAAAAAAGCAAACGCGATGGAACTTCAAACATTCTATCGCGTTTTTTCATTAATTAATGTATAAGAAAAATCATTGTTGAAAAAGGTTCAAGGACCAGCTTCCTTCCATTTCAAGCAATTTCTGCTTAACATCAAGTCCACCGCCATAACCTGTCAAACTTCCATCTGCACCAATTACGCGATGACAGGGAATAATTATCGGAATTGGATTCGCACCATTTGCTGCAGCTACTGCCCGCATTAAATTTTTATCTCCCATTCGATTTGCAAGTTCACCATAACTAATTGTTTCTCCATAAGGAATTTTTTTGAGCTCATCCCATACTTTTTTCTGAAAATCTGTACCAAGCATTTCTAATAACAAGTCGAACTCTTTTCTCTGTCTGTTAAAATATTCTTTCAATTGTTTGAAGACGTTTATAACTTTTGGATCATCGGGAGAAATGTGAGTGATCCCGGATAGATTATCTGAATTTGATTTTTTGTTTATCAAAATTTCTCTTACTCCGTTACTTGAAACAATGACATCTATTTTAATCCCATCTATAATGCCAGAGGAAAAATATAATTCTTCAGTATTCGATTTCATCTTGAAAGTTTAAGTCAGAAAATAAAAAAGGGAAGAAACGTGTTTTAATTTCTTCCCCTGAAAATTCAATTAAATAATTTAGGCAGCGACAACATGAATAGAGGGATTCACATCTCTCTTTAATAATCCTTCAATAGCCATTAGAGTTCCGGAGATTGAACTTGGACAGCTGCCGCAGGCTCCCTGATATTTTATCTTGACTGTAAAACCGTCTATCCCTAAAACCTGCAGGCCGCCACCGTCACCGGCAAGTGCTGGTCTTACTTTCTGATCAAGAAGTTGATTAATTTTTTTAAGAAGCTCGCTCTCCTCTTCAGCAGTCGGTTCTGTTACAGTTTCTTTGGGAATCAAGGCCGGGTCAAATGATTTTAGGAAATCTATAAACGGTCTCTGGATTTGTCCCCAGTTAGCTTCAGGTGATTTCTCAATCGTAACAAACTTATCCATATAAAAAACAGAAACAACTCCATCCAGGTCAAATATACCCAATGCAAAAGGATCGTTTTTTGCTGATTCTTTATTAGCATACTGCCGTGTTTCATAGCTAAGCAGTTTTCGATTCAATATAAATTTTAGTGCGTGCGGATTAGGAGTTAAATCCACATCTTCTACCATCAACATAATTACCTCAATTTTTTATTTTAAAGTTAATCTAACCTTACTTCACCTTCAAGTTAAATCTGGGTATAGCATTGAAAACGTGACAATGCTCAAATGGCAATTTCTTAAAATAATCTTAATTTTCAACCTGATTATTAAAGGAAATATAATATATGGCTGAAAAGAAGAACATACTGATTGTTTTTACCGGGGGAACTTTTTCAATGAAAGTTGATAAAAAAATATCCGGTGGCATCATTCCCCGGTATTCAGGAAAAGAACTGTTGAAAAAAATTCCCGAAGCAAAAAAGCTCGCCAATATTTCCTGTTATGATTTCGGCAAATATCCTGGTCCTCACGTTACGCCGGAAATTATGATTGAGCTTTCAAGACAGTTGAAGAAAAAATTATCTGCAAATAATTTTGATGGAGTAATCATAACTCACGGAACTGATACACTGGAAGAAACTGCTTACCTGATAGACCTAACCATTAAAACGGAAATTCCAATTGTATTTACCGGTTCGATGAAGAATAGTTCTGAACCGGATTGGGATGGACCAAGAAATCTTACTGACTCAATCCGGGTTTGTTTAAATGAAAATTCAAGAAATTTAGGTGTGCTTGTTTGTCTTCATGGAGAAGTGAATGCAGCCAGTGAGGTAACCAAAATATTTTCCAACGAGATTGAGACTTTCCAGAGTTTGGATTTTGGAGCGCTTGGTTTTGTGCAGTACGGAAGAGTAGTTTATAATAGACTGCCAAGGCACCTTGAAACAATTAATACTGAAAATATTAATTCGAATGTGGATTTGCTTACGGTTTATGCTGGTATGGATGAAAAATTTTTTAAATATTCAGCAGATTCAGGTGCCGATGGTTTGGTTATTCAAGCGTTAGGAATTGGTAATGTGCCACCCACTGCGTTTAAAGGAGTTGAGTACGTTATCAAAAAAGATATTCCTGTTGTCTTGGTATCTAGATGCCCGGCTGGAGAAACCAGCAACATTTACAGCTACCCGGGTGCAGGAAAACATCTACACGATCTCGGAGTAATTTTCGCAGATTATCTGAACGGTCAGAAAGCCCGAATAAAACTGATGCTTGCACTAAGCAAAACAACCGACAGAAAAATCCTGAAGAAAATTTTTGATGGTAAGATAAGAGAGATTTAAAAGTTTATTCTTTTAACGCTCTGAAATCAATACTTCCAGATCAACTTTGTGGACGTGGTCAATTTCTCTCCCAAGAAAAAGCTCAGCAACTTCTTTGAACTTTGCGGGAATATCACTCACGTAATATTCCTGCACTCCGGGTTTGTTTGAATCGGAGAGTAAATTAAGTTTTTCCAATTCTGATTTAATCACTTCGGAAGATGCAACTCCTGAATCAATCAATGTAACTTTTCTGCCGATAACTTCCTGTATTACTTCAGATAAAATTGGGTAGTGTGTGCAACCGAGGACTAAAGTATCAATAGCGTCTTTGCGAAGTTCCTTCAAATATTCTTCTGCAATTTCATAAGTCGCCTGGTGTTTAATCCAACCTTCCTCTGCAAGCGGAACAAAAAGCGGGCAGGGTTTTTCAATAACTTGAGCAGAAGAATTTAATTTTTTAATTTCTTTTGAGTAAGCAAGATTAGCAATAGTGGCTCTTGTTCCGATAACACCAATTTTTTTGCTCTGACTTTTTTTCAAAGCCATCTTCGAGCCGGGCTCAATCATCCCGATGATTGGAATGTCAAACATTTTTTGAAGATCGGGAATTGCTATTGATGATGCAGTGTTGCACGCAACTACAAGAGCTTTAATATTTTTCTGAAGGAGGAACTTTGTGTTCTGAATTGAATATTCAATCACAGTTGAATTTGATTTTGAACCATAAGGAACACGTGCAGTATCACCAAAATAAATTATACTTTCATATGGAAGAGTTGATGCCAATCTTTTCACAACTGTCAGTCCGCCGATGCCTGAATCGAATACACCTATGGGTTTTTGTTTATCTGAGTGATTCAAAATAATCCTTATAATAGTTTATCAATTGCTGAAGTAATTTCGTTTTTTACAAACTCATAATCATTTGGAGATATTTTCTTGCCGTTCCTGTCCAGCACATAAAATGCATCAACAATTTCATCACCTTGAGTAACAATTTTTGCGAAGAAAATATTCAAACCAAGCTCATTCATTTTGCTTGTAACGTGATATAGAAATCCTAGTCTATCAGGTGAATGAACATCGATGATCGTGAACTTTTCGTGATTCTCAAAAGCAACTTTNACGGTTCCTTTTTTCTTAAAGAGCTTGCTTTCTATACGCCACCATTTTGATTTTAGTGAAGCGACTTCCTTGCCTAGTTGTATTAGCCCTTTAACGGCCAGGTATATATCCTCCTGGATTTTGGCAAACCTTTCCTTATCCAGCTTTTTGTGAGTGCTGAAATCGGTCACATTGAAAGTATCTATTACGATTTCATCCTTCCGAGTAAATATTTTAGCGTTGTGGATGTTTATATCGTTTATTGCCAGAACACCGCAAAGTTTTGAAAGCAGTGAAGGAAAGTCCTTGGTAATTACTGTTACGCCGGTGTAACCATTTGAATCAGAAAACAAAACAGATACAGCAGAGCCTTTATTAATCTCTTCGATATGCCGTGCAATTTCCTCGGCTGCAAAATGATGTGAGTAAGCTATGTCGTCAATTGATTCTATATGATCCTGGACAACCTCTTCCGATAGATTAGCAGAATATTTACTTATTTCTTTGGGAACAGCATAAGTTGTCGAATATAAAAGTTCTTCACCCGAAATTTTTTCCNCGAGCATTGCTCTTGTCTTTCTGTAGAGTTCTGAAAGAAGCTCGCTCTTCCAGTTTGTCCATACAACCGGATTAACTGCAGATAGGTCAGCATAAGTAAGGAGATATAATTGTTCAAGATCTTCAATTGATGTGAACCTTGAAGTGAAGTTATTGAGTGTTTCAGGATCTTTTAGATTTCTTCGGAAGGCAGTCTGTTCCATAATCAGGTGATGGTGAACAAGAAACGAAACCGTATTTATTTCGGTATCGCTGTAGCCCATTCGATACATAATCGAAGCGGCAAGCTCAGCACCGATTATTTCATGTCCGCTTATGTTAATTGGTTTCGCAATATCGTGAAGAAGCAATCCCAGAAAAAGTTTTTCCTTGTCTTTCAGCTTGTTAAAAATTCTACCTAGCTGGGAATTTTCATTTGCAAGTTTTTCCACATTCTGAATTGCTATAAGTGTGTGTTCATCTGCTGTGTATGAATGATATACACCGTGTTGCAAAAAACCGTTCAACTCTTTAAACTCAGGCATAAAAGCTCCGAGTGCACCAAGCTCATTCATTACATATAAAGTCTGTCCGACATTTCTTGGCAACTTTAAAATTTCCCTGAAGAATACAGAGGATTCACTCTCTTGAATTTGATGCCTGTCTGTCGTTTCAAATTTATCTACAATGTAAGAACGAAGGGTTTCATCAAACCTTGCTGAGTGAAGACCACGGTAGTAAAAAGCCCGGAGAATATCCGACATAGTTAATTGTGCATCCCCGCGCATCGAAATCACTTTTCCCTTCATTTCAAAATCATCATCGAGGTTGATTGACAAAGAATCTGGTAATGCAGCAAACATATCATCAAAGATTTTTTTTGTCATTGATTTGGAAAAGCGGTTGAGAATTACTGCAGCGTTGAAGTAAATCCGCATAAAATCTATCAATGCATCTTCATCAAAGCCAAAAATTTTAGCAATACGAATCTGTTCGCTGAATTCAAACCTGTCATTCTTCTGTTTTGATTCAATGTGCATAAGGTTTCTTACTGAAAGAATTAGTTTATAGCTGCTCAGCACCCTACTACATTCATCAACGGAAGTAATTTTATTCTCTTTGAGGATATTCAGAAAAGTTTCAATCTGTGTCGCTTCCTGCTGTTTATGAAATAATTCTTTTCTTGAGAATATGAACATCCATTCTACAACCTGCAAATCTCTTAATCCTCCGGCAGAAAACTTGACGTTTGGTTCAAGCATTTTTGGTGAGCTTCCGTACTTTTTATATCTCTCCTGCGAATCCTCTATGAGTCTTTTTATAAGATCAGCTTTAAGGTCCTCATTCAGAATTTTAATTAGATCTTCATTCCACTTGTTATAAATTTTTTCTGAGCCGAGTAAAAATCGTGTCTCGAAAAATTGGGTGAATGTATGCAGATCGGATAACATATATTTTTGTATGTCGAATAAATCTCTAACTGTATGCGAAACTTCCAAGCCATTATCCCAGAATTTTGTAACCAGCTCTGAAATTTCTTTTGCGTTATCTTCGACGGATTCAGCAATAAATATAAGATCAATGTCAGAGTAAGGGGAAAATTCTCTCCGGCTAAAACTTCCTGCTGATGCCACTGCAAAATTGTATTTTTTATTTTCAGCAACTGCACGAATGAGTTCTTCAATCAGCAGACTATACTCTTTACTGAACCTTAGCGCATCTGCCTGTTTCGAATATGATGCAAAGAGCTCATCCCGCCTTGCCTGAAATATTTTTTTTATTACTGATTCCAAAATTTATTTCCTTGAAATTCGATATCTCTCTATTATTTACTTACTAAACTCATCGCTGTAATACTCAGCTTCAATTACAGATGAAATGCCGCCTCGTACATTAAATTCTGCCGTTATCAGCATAAATCGCGGCTTGCAGACTGCAATCAGATCGTCGAGAATTTTATTTGTTGCACTTTCGAAAAACAATCCATCATTACGATACGAATTAAAGTAAAGTTTTAAGGATTTTAATTCCACACAAAGCTTATCAGGCACATACTCAACTGTGATGGTAGCAAAATCCGGCTGACCGGTCTTCGGACAGAGTGAAGTAAACTCCGGTGCTGTGTGAATGATTGTGTAATCCCGATTGGGGAATTCATTTTTGAAAGTTTCTAATAGTTTTTGTTTTTTATTCATTTGATTACCCATTGCTGATCAGGTTATTGATTTTTTATTGAACTGTCATTCCTGCGGAAGCAGGAATCCATATTCGTCGCTGAATAATAGATTCCGGTTCTTCTCCCGATAAATCGGGATCGACCGGAATGACAATACTAATTTTACTACAGTACATAACAACATGGTTTGTGTTGGTTTATTTAGTCTCCACTTCTAAAAACTGCCTGTCCTTAGGCGGTTCAAAATCGTTAATCCTTGTTCTTATATCAATTTTCATCAAATATAGTCTGGTCTTGTGACATAATTTATCGGATCTTCGACTCCTGCCATCTGAAATCCTCTTAAGCGAAGAGCACAGCTATCACAGACTCCGCAAGCAATATCTTCATTCTGATAACAGCTCCATGTTAAATGCAGGGGTGCATTGAGTTCAATTCCTTTTTTAATAATCTCGGCTTTTGAAAGATGAATAACAGGAGTTTCAATTTTAATTTTCGTTTCCGGTTTTGTTCCAAGCTCAATCATCTTTTCAAATGCAGAAAAGAATTCCGGTCTGCAGTCCGGGTAACCTGAAGAATCTTCATAAACAGCACCAATAAAAACAGCTTTTGCATTCAGCACTTCAGCCCAGCTGACACAAGCCGAAAGAATATTTGCATTCCTGAATGGAACATAAGAAGTCGGTATTTCCAGATTATTCAAATCAGCTTTTGTTACTTCAATATTTTTATCTGTTAAAGATGAACCGCCGATTTTTGAAAGATGAGTGTAATCAACTACTAATCTTTCTTTCACTTTAAAATAATTAGCTATATCATGAAATGCTTTAAGCTCTCTTTTTTCGGTTCTCTGTCCGTAATTAATGTGTGCAAATGCAAGCAAATATTTTTCATTTGCGATTGCTGCAGTCACACAGCTATCCATTCCTCCGCTGACAGCTATCACTGCCAGTTCTTTTTCAATAGTGCTCATAATTTCAATTAATTGATACTTAAAATACTAAATAGAAAAGTGAGTTTACAGGCCTGTTTTACAGGTATTAGTTATCTTTTTGAAGAAAAAAAATCAAAGCGATAATGAAACTTACGAATGCGGAAAGAAGGAATGGAATCGAAGAACCAAACTGATCCCACAGAATCCCGGTGATGAAGGAGCCGAACATTATTGAAAGACTTGTCATCATTGTCAGCAAACCGATTGCAGAACCTTTTTGCTCATCAAGAATTAAATCTGATACCCAGGCTTTGGAAATTCCTTCTGTTGCTGCCGCATAAATTCCATACAGTGCAAAAAGCAGCCAGATTAATTCTATTTCCGGTGCTATAGCAAATCCAATATAAACTAAGGAGAAAACTATTAATCCAATTGAAAAGATTTTCCTCTTTCCGAATTTGTCTGACAATCTTCCCAGTGGATAAGATGCCGCTGCATAAATCAGGTTGTAAAAAATATATCCGAAGATTGCAAGCGTACTTGAATCTGATATGTCTCTTGATTTAAGTATGAGAAACACATCGCTGCTGTTGACCAAAGAAAATATGGTGATGAGAACCAGAAGTTTTTTGTAACTCTTTGGAGCTGACTTCCAAAACGCAGAATAGTTTTTTTTGCTTCTTAATTTCGATTCAACCGGTTTGTCTTTAACGAGCAATGTAAAAGTAACAGCAATCATTGAAGGAACGAATGCTACCAGAAAAATCAATTGAAAATTATTTGGGAAGTAATAAAGCAGAACTAAAGCTGCAGCCGGACCGATTGCAGCGCCGAGTGTATCCATTCCTCTGTGGAATCCAAATACTGCACCGGAGTTTCCGTTGCTATAACTTCCAAGCAAAGCATCTCGCGGAGCTGTTCGAATTCCTTTTCCGGTTCTGTCCGTAACTCTTGAAAATAAAACTGTTGGAATGTTTTGAAAAATTCCTGGCAGCGGCTTTGAAATTGCAGAAAGTCCATAACCAATCACAATAAAAACTGATCGCTTGCCGACTTTATCAGAAAGGTTTCCAAAATATCCCTTAAGCAATCCAGCAATAAATTCTGCAATGCCTTCAACAATTCCAACAACAGCCATTGATGAGCCAAGTACTGCAGTTAGGAAAATTGGCGTAACAGGATAAAGCATTTCGCTGGCAATATCTGTAAACAGACTCACCATCCCCAAAATAAAAACCTGTCGTGGAATTTTAAATTTCATAACTATAAAATATCCAACATCAAAATATATTTTTAATATCTTTACTAACTTTGCATAACAAATATTGAAAACAAAGAGGAAACAATGAGAAAAAAAGTTATTGCCGGCAACTGGAAAATGAATATG
>JGI20213J14113_1000243_pt1 | contig 12172 bp, 16 predicted proteins | sample WetSurMetagenome_3_FD_14113 | JGI IMG/M metagenome (IMG submission 14113) | reverse complement strand
TCGACTGCTGAGAAAAACGGACGACCTACGGATATTGCACAAGGAATGGTTGATGAAAGAATTGTTATTCCCGGTCTTGTTGATTCGACGCAGCTTATTACTTTAACTTCAGAAGAAGCATTGAAATACCGAATAGCCGACACAACTGCTCATAGTATTGATGAAGTTTTTGTACTATTCAATTTGCAAAACGATGAAAAGATTTATCAAAAGTCCAATTGGGCAGAAGATGTCGTTCGATTTTTGAATAATGGTATTGTCTCCTCGATTTTAATAATGATCGGAATATTCGGATTGATCGCAGAAATAAAATCTCCGGGCTGGGGTGTACCGGGAACTGCAGGAATTATTGCACTTGCACTTTTCTTCGGTTCATCCTATATACTGCAGCTTGCTTCAATAATTGAAATACTGATGTTTGTAGTAGGGCTCGGATTATTATTGTTGGAAATATTTGTTATTCCAGGATTTGGAGTTACCGGAATCAGCGGAATAATCCTGATAATTGCTTCACTCTTTTTATCAATGCTAGGTGCTGATCCCTTTCTCGATTTCAATGCAGTTTCTATGGCGATAATAAAGCTTACTGTAGGATTTCTTGCTGCACTGATTCTTATTTTTGCTCTGGTAAGATTTCTGCCTAAATCAACTCTCTTTAAAAAATTCATTTTATCCGAAGAAGAAAAAGCAACTGAGGGTTATACCTCGCGAACAAATTTATCGGAACTTCTTGGTGTGGAAGGCAAATCATTAACTACATTACGTCCAGCAGGCACTGCAGAGATAAACGGCAAACGCATTGATGTTGTTACCGACTCTGAATACATCGAGCACGGAAAACCGATTATCGTAACTGCCGTTGAAGGAATGAGAGTTGTGGTGAGGGAGAAGAAGAGCTAAATAAAATTTAATCAAACTTGTCTAAAGGTTGATTTAAATCATTTACCTCTCTTAGACCTAATAAAACTTAAGAGTTTTCTTACTCGTAACTCATCTCATCAAGAAAGAATGTAACTTCCTGGTGAATCAACCGTACACTTTGTGTTGTGAAATTTTTTGTTTCTCCTGGCTCAAGCCTGTCAATTCTTGCTTCAACGGGCTGGGCATTCAGCTTGTACTTCAGAACAATATTTGAAACAGGATTATCGCTTACATTCTTAACTGTCCCCTGAACTAATCCGAATTTAGATGGCGCAAGTGCAGGTGCATCAATATCCATTGAATAATCTGTCGAAATAGATTTATCTGCTTTTATTTCAAGAACAGTTTTTTCTTTTATAAGGTACTGATAAGCAAAATAACCTCCGGCAACCAGCAAAATAAATATTAAAAGTTTCTTCATTCTTTGTCTCCAGGTTTAATTTTTCGTTATCGTATCAAATACTTAACCAATTAATTACAGATAGAATCCGCAAAAAATCAAATTAAATGAAGGTAAAGTAGAAGAAAATTGGAAAAAATATTCCCGTGCAAGGTTGAATAAGGTAAAATAATCTTGGTAAATCCGATTATGCTAAGTCTACTCTATCTAATTATAATCAAAGCAGCTCAACAATATTTACATTAGAGCTTACTTCTTTTGCTTTCGCTTTTTTTACACCCTGCGGTGATGGCATTTCCATAGTGTAAGAATTTACCAATTTAGTCTGAGATCTGCTCTTTTGAATTAAGCCCTTATCCATGTTAAAGTAAATTTTCCCGCTGGCAGTAGTAACAGGTTTTTCAAATTGATAATTAATTCCACGCTCACTGTATGCTTGTTTACCTGATACTTTTGTCTTGATGGTTCCATTTATTACCGCAAGTTTTTCATTGCCAAGCAATTCCAGCTTTTCAACTTTATATTGATTTTCATAATCAACCTGGAAAACTACAATCGGCATTGATTCACGTTTGTAAGACCAGGTGGAATCCTTAGCCATTTTGTGCTCGGGAACTTCGCGAAAAATTTGTGCAAGAAGAGGTTTGATAGATCTATTTGTCATATCCTGTTGAGCAATAACTTTTTGCTGGGCTGTTAATGAATCAGCTAAGCCGCGCATTTCAAGGAACCGGTTTGTAATCTTATCAAACTTATAAATGTCAATAATTTCACCGTGCTTTCCTACTCTGATGTTGAATGGATTATTCTTGAAGGATTCATATTCAGGAAACTTCATTCTTTGTGTGGAATCCATTTGTGCGCCTGATTGATAATTTATATCAATTCCGTTTGCTTTAGCTTTGAGGTTTACTGAACTGAATGTGCACTCTAGTTCGGCGACACTATCTGCATCGAGTGATAATACCTTAAAATCCATTATGAATATTATCGTTTGAGTTAGCTTATCAGTTCTGCTGGAATCGGCAGTGATACTCTGTTCTTGATCTGAAATAGTAGTCATTCGGTATTTAAATGATTCACCGGGAATAAATTTATATCGTAAGAAAAAAGTTTGATTTTCACTTTTATCAATTGATGTAGTTGCCAATGCGGTGCTGTCAAAAGTAGAAGTAATCTCCTCTGGCACTTTTTGTTCTTCCTTGGATTTTTCTTTCTGACAAGAAAAGAGAAGCAGAAGCGACAGTAAAGTAATTGTTAATAGGTTTTTCATTGTATTCCTTGAAACAAAATTTTATTAATCTGAAAAATGTTTTTTACTTAGTTCGAAAAATCAATTTAAATTCTAATTAGCTCGAAAAATTGTTCAACAACTCATCCTTAGAAAAGAAGTGGGCAATTTCTTTTTCTGCATTTTCATCAGAATCTGAACCGTGAACTGCATTAAGCTGGATATCAACAGCATATAATTTTCTGACTGTTCCCTCAGCAGCTTTTTTCGGATCAGTTGCTCCAATAAGTTTTCTGTACTCTTCAACTGCATTTTCTCTTTCAAGTGCGATAGGGATGCACGGACCTGAAGTCATATATGCAACAAGATCTTTAAAGAAAGGTCTTCCTTTGTGAATTGCATAAAACCCTTCAGCAGATGATTTAGTAAGATGAGTCATTTTCATAGCCTTAATTTTAAATCCTGATTTAATAATCATTCCAATTATTTCGCCAGTGTAGCCTTTCTGAACTGCATCAGGTTTAATTATAGCTAAAGTTTTATTACTCAATTTAATTCTCCTGTTATTCCTTTTTGTTAAAGATAAAATACAAGCCCGATAGCATTATGGGTTTGGTAAAAATATTTATCAGCTTTGATTGAGAATTATTTTTTCTTCTTTTTGACAGCTGATTTTTTAATTGATTTTCTTTTCTTCAAGCTGGATTTTTTAACGACTGCATTCTTCTTTTTCCCAAGAGCTTTAAGCATAGTTATTCCCATTTCAGCAGGATTCTCTACAACGTGAATACCAGCTTTTTTCATCGCTGCCATTTTTTCTGCTGCTGTTCCTTTTCCACCTGAAATAATTGCTCCTGCGTGTCCCATTCTTCTTCCGGGTGGTGCAGTTCTTCCTGCAATAAATCCGACAACAGGTTTCTTCACATTCTTTTTAATGAACTCAGATGCTTCTTCCTCTGCACTTCCACCGATTTCGCCAATCATTACTATCCCCTTGGTATCTGGATCTGCGTTGAACAGTTTTATTATATCTATGAACTTCGAACCGATTATCGGGTCACCGCCAATTCCTACCGCAGTTGATTGACCCAAGCCAACATCAACGATTTGCTTTACTGCTTCATAGGTTAAAGTTCCACTCCGAGATACAATTCCAATATTTCCTTTTTTATGAATGAAGCCTGGCATTATTCCAACTTTTGCCTGTCCCGGTGAAATAACTCCCGGGCAGTTTGGTCCTACTAAAACAACACCTTTTTCTTTCACTGTAGAATAAACTTTTATCATATCCGCTGCTGGAATTCCTTCAGTTATGCAGATGATTACTTTAATTCCTGAGTTTGCAGATTCAAGAACAGCATCAGCTGCAAATGCAGGCGGAACAAAAATTACAGAAGTGTTTGCTTTTGTTGCTTTGACGGCATCCGAGACAGTATTAAACACTGGAACATTCAGATGTTTGGTCCCTCCTTTGCCAGGTGTTACACCAGCGACCACTTTTGTCCCGTAATCAATCATTTGCTGCGTGTGGAACGAACCCTCACTACCAGTTATCCCTTGCACGACGAGGCGTGTTTGTTTATTTACAAGTATGCTCATAAAATATTTCCCTAATTTGAAGTTGCATTGAAAATTTGGATTGTAAATTTAAGAAAACGAAAAGACCTGTCCTAAATGAAGAGTGATTGATGAAGAGAAAGTTTAATTAGTGAATTCGTGGCTATTTTTTTTCACGAACCTGCCCACCGTCAGGCAGGTGCACGAATTTTAAAGTGAGTTTATTTTTTCTCGTCTATCTTTTTGGATTCTGTATCAGTTGACTTGATTTCATTCTCAACATCTTTAAGTCCTTTTTTGAACTCGCTCATTCCTTTGCCAATCCCGCGTGCAAGTTCAGGAATTTTTTTCGCACCAAAAAGTAAAAGCACTACCAAAACGATAAGGATTATCTCGCCTGCGCCTAAATTACCAAACATAATATACCTCTCAATTAAAAATGTTATTAACTAACGAATTGAAAATAAGACTTCCATCCGTTTTTCCCAATACTGAATCGCTGCTCCTCTCAGGATGGGGCATCATCCCAAGCACATTTCCACTTTTATTGATGATGCCTGCAATATTTCTTACAGAACCGTTCGGATTTGCTGAAGTTGTAATCGAACCATCTTTATCAGAATATCTAAATACAATCTGATTATTGGCCTCAAGTTCTTTCAGTGTACTTTCGTCTGCAAAGTAATTTCCTTCTCCGTGTGCTATAGGAACTTTCAGTGCTAATTTCCCATTTATATCTTTGGTGAAAACAGTTTCTTTGTTTTCGATTTTAAGATAAATATCCTTACAAACAAAGTTGAGCGATTCATTTCTGATCATAACACCAGGAAGAAGCCCGGCTTCTAACAAAATCTGAAAACCATTACAAATTCCTAAAACATATCCACCTTTCTCTGCAAAACCAATTACCTCATTCATTATTGGTGAAAACCTGGCGATTGATCCCGTTCTTAAATAATCGCCATAAGAAAATCCACCAGGTAGAATTATAATATCACAGTCTTCTAAGTTCGTCTGCTTATGCCAGAGAAAGATAACATCTAAATCAAGAAGTTTTTTAAGGACATAGTATGTATCGTGGTCACAATTTGATCCCGGGAATACCACAACTCCAAATTTGGGCTTTCTCACTTTACTTCTTCCTCCGAAGGAGCCCATTCGGACAGAGTAAATTCATAATCTTCCATTATCGGATTAGCAAGCAGCTTTTTGCAGTAATCGTTTACCTCTTCTTCAGCCAATTTCTTGTCTTTCGTATCAACATTGAATTCAATGTACTTGTCGATGCGCGTATTTTTTATGTTATTAAGTCCCAGGTTTTTTGCACCGATTTCGACTGCTTTCCCTTGCGGGTCAAGAATTGTTTTTCTTCTTTTGATTAGAACTTTTACTTTGAACATAAAAAAATATTTTAGTTGTTAGAAGGTGTTGTAATCAATTTGTAAAGGTGTCGAAAAATACCAATCACTATCATGAAAACAAATACGAGAAACAATCCTCGCTTGTACATAAATACAACGAGCAGTATGGCGATTATCAAAAATATAAAATGAAATGGTTTTTCTTTGATACTCTTTAGTGAAATCTTGGGTAGAGTTTCATAACGGATATTACTCACCATTAAAAATGAAAGCACTAAAATCATAGGAGTAATAAAATCTGAAATAGGTTTTGGGAATTCATCATTATAAAATGCCAAGACGAAAGATGCGATCGTTAATGCTGAAGAGGGGATAGGCAGACCAAGAAAAAATGATTTCGAAAAACCAACAAGTTGAATGTTGAAACGTGCTAGTCTGAAACCCCCGGCAATTAATGGAAGCGCACTGATAATTATTCCCCAGGTGCCCATTGAGTAGAAATAAGTTTTATAAAGCAGAAATGAAGGCGCTGCACCAAAGCTTACAATATCAGAGAGTGAATCAAGTTCAACACCAAGCTCACTTGATGAGTTGGTTAATCTTGCGACCATCCCATCAAGTGCATCAAATATAGCGGCAGTAAAAATTAACCACGCTGAGTAATTGATATTTCCTTCAGATGCACTGAGAATAGAAAGAAATCCACAGAACATATTGATTGATGTAAATAGGTTCGGGATAACAGATGAGGTCAGGCGTGGTCGGTTCATTAATCTTTCAGTTTGAATAAGATAGTTTCGCCAGCATATACATTATCATTTATTTGAACTACAGGTCTCCAGTTCCCGGGGACGAATACATCAACCCTGCTTCCAAATTTTATCATTCCAAATCTTTCACCAATACTGACATTGTCACCCACTTTTAATTCATTAACTATTCTTCTGGCAAGAAAACCTGCAATCTGTGTAAACAGAATTTTACTTTCATTACTTACCATTCCTGTTTCCATTCTTTCATTATTCTCTGAAGCTTTATCTTCAAAAGCAGCGATAAATTTCCCTTCGTGGTACTTTAGGTGTTCAACCTTTCCGCTTATTGGAATTCTATTTACGTGGACATTTAAAGGCGACATAAAGATTGATATCTGATTACAATTCTCACCAACAAATGAGTTAGTAATATTTTGTTTAATCACAATAACCTTACCATCAGCTGGTGAAACTATAATATCGCTTTGTGCTGGAGTTATCCTTTCGGGATCTCTAAAAAAATTCAGAGTTAAAGCAAGAATAACAACTGCAATTAGAATTAAAACTATTTTGAGTGGGTTATTTTGGGCGAAAATACTTAATGATATGAGAATGAAGGCTATAACTGCAACTACGCCTATAGTTGTATAACCATATTTTGTGAACATCTAAACTCCGTTGGTCAATTTTAAGAGGTAATCAGTGTATTTTTTCATTTGAGCAAAAGATTCAATTTTATATGGGTCCAACTTTTCATCCACTTGACTGTTTATAACTTTTATGCTCAAAGGGGAAAAATCACCAATTACATAAATTTTACTCTCAAATTTACCAAATATGCAGGTCAGTTCAACGAGCGAAACACCTCTTCTTTCAAAGAAAGATTTAACTATCGCATTAATCTTAGAGCAGAGCCGGTTAATAATTTTCAATTCATCATAAGTACAAAGATTAAATGAAATGATATGGCTTTCTGTTATAATTGATTCCTTTAAATCTCCATAATGATATTCCTGTATAGGAAGTTCAATTGGTGAACCTAGCTTAATTGAAAATATTTTTGCTGTTCTGGCATCTGCTGCATCAAGTATTTTTACCTTAAAAGCAAATTCAAAAACCTTAAGAAATTGTAATCTACTCTCCATTGCTTTTTTAACATAAGCAATTGGGATATTGTATCCTTTTAGATATTCAAAAAAATATGTNNTTAGTANTGCAGATTTCTCCCCAAAATTCTTTGCGGATACTTTTTTGTTTTTTGAAGTAATAAAGAAATCAGGATACTCAACCAGCTTAAGATCTGGATCTAAGCCTTTCTGATTTTCTTTGAAATTTCCTTTTGCAGTCATTCTTAAAATTTTGACTTTTCTCTTTATAAAATTTGGAGTTGAAGTTAGGAATTTTACGTATATAAAGTCAATCAATTATTGTATATTTGAAGAAAATATTAACAAAAAAATAAACATTAATAGCTTTAATCAGGAGGATTTTTAATGAAGGGCGGAATGCAAGCGATGCTTAAACAAGTGCAGAAAATGCAGGAAGAAATGCAAAAAGTGCAGAGTGAATTAGGCAGTTTAACTGTTTCCGAGGAAGCAGGTGGTGGAATGATTAAAGCGACTGCAAATGGCAACAAAGAAATAATATCAATTGAAATAGACCCCCAGGTAATCAATAAAGAAGAAAAAGAAATATTAGAGGACCTAGTTGTAGCTGCTGTCAACAAAGCAATTACTTCTGCATCAAAACTGGCTGAGGAAGAAATGGCGAAAGTTACTAAAGGTATGCTGCCTCCGGGTATGAACATCCCAGGACTCTAAAGTGCAAATTGCTGAACCTCTCTTAATTGCAATAGAAGAATTAAGCAAGCTGCCAGGAATTGGTAAAAAAACGGCTCAACGGCTTGCCATTTTTCTCCTTAAATCTGAGAACCCACAGGTGGATAATCTTATAAATGCTTTAAAAGATTTGAAATTGAAGCTAAGATTTTGTGACCGTTGTTTCAATCTTTCTGAAGAAGAACTTTGTAACATCTGCAAAAATGAGAAGAGGGATAAGTCAATAATCTGTGTTGTTGAAGAAGCAAGTGATGTAATGGCAATCGAAAAAACGCACGAGTACAGAGGTCTGTACCATGTTCTTGGTGGAGTTCTTTCACCTTTATCAGGTATCACACCAGATTCACTTCATATTAAAGAACTTCTGAAGAGATTTGAAACTGAAGATTTTAAAGAAGTAATACTTGCTTTAAATCCTGATACTGAAGGCGAGACAACTTCTCTCTATCTGGCGAAGCTCATGAAGCCATTTGGAATAACTGTTACTAGAATCGCAAGAGGTCTGCCCATTGGTGGGGATCTTGAATTTGCCGATGACGCTACTATCGGCCGTGCAATATTAAATCGAAGTTCATTATGAGCTGGTACAAAGACTGGTTTGATTCAGAATATTATCTAAGAGTCTACAGTCATCGTGATCAAACAGAAGCAGATGGATTAGTGGAGCTCATAACAAGAACAATAAATCTCAAATCACAAGTCTCAGTACTGGATATGGCTTGTGGTGCCGGGAGGCATGCAATCGCATTTGCCAAGTTGGGTTATAAACTTACTGCTATTGATTTAAGTCAGCGACTTATTTCTGAGGCAAAAAAGAATGCCAAACAGGAAGGTGTGGAAATAGATTTTGTTCTTTCTGATATTTTAGATTACGAAACCAGTAAAAAGTTTGAACTTATCATTAATCTTTTTACAAGTATTGGGTATTTTGAGAATGATGAAGAAAATTATGCTGTCATTAGTAAGGCACATACTCTACTCAAAAAGGGGGGATTTTTTGTTCTCGATTACTTTAACAAAAATTTTTTATTGAAGCACTTAATCCCAACTACCGTTTTTTCTGAAAATGGAACGAAGATATCTCAAAACCGACTAATAGAAGGAACAAGAATAGTTAAAAAAATATCTATTGTTAGTAACGACTCAGCTGAAGAATTTTATGAGTCAGTTAGGTTATATAGCCACGAGGAGATATTAATTTACATTGAAAAGGCAGGTTTTACGATTCTTAAGCAATATGGAGATTATTTTGGTAATGATTATGAAAGTGAAACCTCTCAAAGATTGATTATCTTTGCAATGAAATGAAAACTTTCTGGAAAATATTACTTCTAATATTTCTTGGAACCTTAGCAGCATGTGATTTATTTCAAGTAAGAGAGCCTGAAAACCCCAGTGAAACAAAATCAAGCTATAGAGTTCCTGTTGAACCGAATGATGTTATCCAGAATTTGATAAATGCTTTCAAAGATAAAAACCCTAATGATTACAAAAAGAATTTTTCTACCGGACTTCCATTAGTCAATCGTGATTTTTTCTTTGTTCCATCAGGGAATGTATTAACGAGTTTTCCTGCTGAATGGTACGTAAACGAAGAATTTCAATATTTCACTAATATAGTTTCGAGATCACCGAAGGATATTCCAATTACATTATCATTTACTGATGAAGTTTATGACATTCGTGCAGACAGCTCCATATATTCTGCAAAATATTATTTGAGTGTACCCGTTTTGAATTCCAATCCAAATATTTACGAAGGAAACTTAAAATTTAGCATGATTAGAGATATCAATGCCGCATGGGTAATTTATTACTGGGAGGATATTGCGATTCAAGATTCAAAAAGCTGGAGCGAATTGAAGATTGCATTCTATCCTTAAAGCTAAAATCCTTACCAGCATTTTATTTATGGGTGCAATTATTTGTGCTTGTACAAATCCTTTTGCACCAAAATTAGATGCTGATTTCGATAGCGGCGGTCCTCCGATTTCTGATCAAACTACAATTGAAGGAGTTTTTCAGAACTTTCAATATGCTTATACTTTTAAGGATACTCTCATATATGGTAATCTAATTACTTCTGATTTTACCTTTACGTACAGAGATTATGAAAATGGTTTTGATGTGACCTGGGGCCGTGATGAGGATATGAGGACAACAAATGGTCTGTTCCAAAATTCGCAACGTTTGGATCTTATTTGGAATAACATTGTTCTGAGTACAATTGATACTCTCGATGCAAATATTGTAAGAAGTTTTAATTTGAATATTACATTTAATCCGACCGATGTCGTAAGAATTGATGGACGTGTAAATATGTCATTAAAACTGGACCCTGTTTCAAAGAAGTGGCGCATAACGCGCTGGATTGATGAATCCAATTTTTAATAACCATTAAAGAAGAATACCCGAAATAGTAAATGTTTTTTTTCTATATAGCTGAAGCTTTTCGATCAATAAAATCTGCTAAGTCTTCATTCATCTTGACTACAGTCAGTCTTACCATTAGTGTTCTGCTAATTCTTTTTAGTTTTATTACTCTTCAACTCTCTGACTATTACTCATCAAGTTTGAAATCAAACATAAAAATTAATGTTTTCCTTAAGGAGCCGTTTAATCAAAGTAATCAGGATGAAATGCAAAGTGAGCTGCAAAGTAAAGTTTATGCGGATAGCATTGAATTTATCAGCAAGGATAAAGCGGCGGAGTTGTTTGTTGCAGAAACAGGTGAAGATTTTAGAAAGATACTTGACTACAATCCATTGCCCGCATCATTTATTATGCAGGTATCGGAGTCCTATGCTAACAGTGATTCATTGAACAACATTATAAAGGATTTATCCAGTTTGGAATCAGTTGACGAAGTTGTCTTCAAAGAAGGATTCATATATAGATTATTGAACTATATAGATACTATTAAGATTTATATATTCTTAGTAACGCTGCTAATTACTTTGGTTGCGATCTATCTTGTTTATGCAACAATACGTTTAATTATCAATTCACGTATGATTGACTATGAAACCATGAAACTTGTTGGGGCAAAACTCTCGACTATCAGAATTCCTGTCATCCTAAATGGACTAATTGCAGGATTGTTTTCAGGTATTTTCTCTTACCTGGTATTTCTTTTCATCAAAAAGCAGCTGCTGATTGTCGAAGCTTTAGGTATAATGTTTACACGACATATGGTTGAGTACAAATTGATTATTTTCCTGACCGGACCTGTTCTGGTATTCATTGTATCAATATTTACGCTGAGGAAAGTTTCACTAAAAATTTGATGACGCATATTTATTTTATAATTTAACTATTGTCGTATAAGGATTATTTTCAATATCTATTTTTTCATCACACATCTTAAAAAAATTAAATGAAATTAAAATTATATTTAATTAGCTGTTTAACGCTGCTGATAGCTGGCAAAGGATTGACTCAGCAATTACCTAATTATGCTGAAAGGTTTACTCAAGATACACTGAGTCAATTAACCTCTGTTCCTGTTTCCAGAATCGCTACCGAAGGAATAGTAAATCCGGAAGAATATCATGTCGGACCTGGCGATAAAATATTTATTTCAATCAGCGGTGTTACGGAAATTTCGAATACGTTTATTATAGACCAGGAAGGCTGGCTTTACGTTCCAAGGATCGGTGGGATCGATTTGAGAATGACTTCATTGAAAGAAGCTAAAGAAAAAATTTCGGATGCTATTCTTCGTTACTTCAAAGATGTGGATATATTCATATCGCTTGTTGATTTTAGAATGATTAAAATTTCACTTGTTGGTAATGTATCTAAAGCTTCTGTCTTTGTTTTATCTGCTAATTCAAGATTGATGGATTTAATCACGGGCTCTAAGATATTGACTGAAAATTCTGATTACAGAAATATTAAAGTTATTTCAAAAGAGGGACAAACGAATAATTATGATTTGTTGAGATTCCTAAGATTTGGTGATTTTTCAAACAATCCATTATTGATTGAAGGGGATGTTGTGCTGATTCAAAAAGTGGATCAGGTGGTCCGTATAAGCGGTCAGGTTCAATACCCAGCACTATATGAGTTTCGTCCTAATGAAACAATTAACGATCTGATCGAATTGGCGG
>JGI20213J14113_1000242_pt1 | contig 12177 bp, 9 predicted proteins | sample WetSurMetagenome_3_FD_14113 | JGI IMG/M metagenome (IMG submission 14113) | reverse complement strand
CATTGTAGCAATGGCGGGTGACGGTATTAACGACGCACCGGCGCTTGCGCAGGCACATGTCGGTATTGCCATGGGAACCGGCACTGATGTCGCGATGGAAAGTGCCGGAGTAACGCTGGTGAAAGGAGATTTGAGAGGAATTGTGAGGGCAAGATTTCTGAGCCGTGCAACCATGCGCAATATCAAACAGAACCTCTTTTTCGCTTTTGTCTATAATTCTCTCGGCGTGCCGATCGCAGCCGGCATACTTTATCCTTTTTTCGGTATCCTGTTGAGTCCTATGATCGCTGCTGCTGCCATGAGTTTCAGTTCTGTCTCTGTGGTCAGTAATGCCCTGAGATTGCGGAGAGTCAAGCTGTAATAAATATTGTCAGAACAGGAGGGAAATATGCAGTATTATTTCAGCAAAACGTTAAATGTCTCTTTTGATGAGGCGATTTCAAAGGTGATTGAAGAATTAAAAAAAGGGGGTTTTGGGATTATTACAGAGATTGATGTGAAGGAAACCCTTAAGAAGAAACTGAATGTTGATTTCAGGAAATACAGGATCCTCGGTGCATGCAGCCCGCAGTATGCATATCAGGCATTACTGAAAGAGGACAAGATAGGTACCATGCTTCCTTGTAATGTTATCGTTCAGGAAATTTCTGAAGGCAAAGTGGAAGTAGCTGCCATTGATCCTATAGCATCCATGCAGGCGATTGAAAATGCTGAATTAGGGAGCGTCGCAGTTGAAGTCCAGGCAAAACTGAAGAAGGTGGTTGAGAGTTTATAAGCTGAATTACTTGTGTTCGAAAAGGATTTTTACTTCGTTCATGAATTCGTTGATATCCTTGAATTGCCTGTACACTGAAGCGAATCGTACGTAAGCTACCTTGTCGAGTTCCCTTAAGGAAGACATTACTTCTTCACCAATCCATGTGCCCTGGATCTCTTTAACGCCGAGCCCTATCAATTTCTTCTCAATAGCATCTGTGATGCCTTCAAGGGTTTCCATGCCGATAGGTCTTTTTTCGCAGGCTTTCTTGAGGCCGGTCAGGATCTTCTCTCTGTCATAGGGTTCGCGCCTGCTGTCCTTTTTGACAACCATGGGAATAATATCTTCAACCCGTTCATATGATGTGAAGCGTTTCCCGCACTTAAGGCATTCTCGCCTGCGGCGGATTGCGCTGCCCTCTCTGCTTGTTCTTGAGTCTATGACCTTATCTTCTGAATTTCCACAGAAAGGACATTTCATGAGCGGAGATGAATAGGCAGGCTGAAGCCTGCGGCTACAAAGGTGAATTTTGGGTTCTTTATCTTCAATATATAGGAAATTTGTCGCAAAGTGAATCTACCCTTTTTGTGAGGTTGCTGATTGCCTCAGCATCTTTATTGTTATCTATTACTGTAGATATTATATCGGAGATCTCAAGCATCTCGGTCTCGCCCATGCCTCTTGTTGTTACACAGGGCGTGCCAAGTCTTATGCCGCTTGTTATTGTTGCAGATCTTCCATCGTATGGTATGACATTTTTATTTACAGTAATCCGTGCTTTGCCTAATGCTTCTTCAGCCTCTTTGCCGGTGATGTTCTTGTTTGTCAGGTCAATGAGCATCAAATGGTTGTCAGTTCCGCCCGATATGATGTTGAACCCCCTGTGTAACAGTTCTTCAGCGAGTTTCTTCGCATTCTTTACGACCATGCCCTGGTAGTCTCTAAATCCCAGGGTCAACGCCTCTTTCAGGGCAACTGCCTTTGCTGCGATCACATGGACGAGCGGTCCTCCCTGTATCCCCGGAAAGATCATCTTATCGATCGCCTTTGCATATTCTGCCTTGCACATAATCATGCCGCCTCTTGGCCCCCTGAGAGTCTTATGGGTGGTTGTCGTAACAAAGTCTGCATAGGGCACCGGAGATGGATGCAGCCCGGCAGCGACAAGCCCTGCGATATGGGCTATGTCTGCCATGAGATATGCACCGACTTCCTTTGCTATTTCGGAACATTTCCTGAAATCAATAGTCCTTGAATATGCGCTCGCACCAACAAGGAGCATCCGCGGCTTATTTTCGAGGGCGAGGCGCCCTACCTCGTCATAATCTATGTATCCTGTATCCTTGTTTACGCCATATTTTATTGTTTTGTAGAAAATTCCTGAAAAGTTTATGGAGGCGCCGTGCGAGAGGTGTCCGCCGTGGCTCAGGCTCATGCTTAGTATAGCATCACCGGGCTTAAGCACTGAAAAAAAGACCGCCATATTCGCCTGAGAGCCTGAGTGCGGCTGGACATTCGCATGCTCTGCGCCAAAAAGCTGTTTTGCCCTTGCTACGGCAAGGGCTTCCACAATGTCGGCATATTCACAACCGCCATAGTATCTTTTGCCGGGATATCCTTCGGCATATTTGTTTGTAAAGACAGAACCCTGCACCTCGAGGACAGCAGGACTTACATAGTTTTCCGATGCAATGAGCACTATGTTCCTTCTCTCCCTCTCTATCTCTTTCTGAATTGCTTCAAAGACTTCCGGATCTGTATGTTTAAGATTTTCAAATAGCATGTTTTTTTAAACGTTCCTCTATATGTGTGATTTTATCAAGCCTTCTGCAGTGTCTTTCTCCTTCAAAAGGAGTGCTGACCCATGTTTTTACAATCTCTTTGGCCAGATCTTTTCCAACCACCCTTCCTCCGATAACAAGGATATTCGCATCATTATGCAGCCTGCTCATCTTTGCGGTAAAGAGTTCGTTGCAGAGAGATGCCCTTACCCCGGGAAATTTATTTGCTACAATAGACATCCCGATGCCGGTGCCACAGATAAGTATTCCCCTCTCTATTTTCCCTGAAGAGACTGCCTCTGATACTTTTTCCCCGAAATCAGGATAATCTACTGACTCAGAGCTGTTTGTACCGTAATCGATACATTCAAGCCGAAGGTCATGTAATAGGGATAAAATATCTTTTTTAAGATCAACCCCTGCGTGGTCACAGCCGATTGCGATTGTCATTTTGATATCGAATTAACTGAATTCATTAATATTATCCGAGAGATTAACGGTATGTCAAGAACGGTCTTTTTGATAGTTATTTTGCCCTTTTTCAATCCTCGGGAATATAGCCGGCCCTTTATGAATTTTTGTCCCCGGCAGCATTCCGCCCCATTTTACTTCAGCATCAAGATCTGCCTTTGAAAGGTCTCCTTCAAGGCTGAGCTGCTTCCAGATCTTCTCTGCAGCAGACGGCATGAAAGGCGCAAAATATACTGCAATGATCCTCAGCGTTTCAGCAAGGGCATAAAGGACGCCCGCGAGCTTATCAGTATCTCCTGATTTCCAGAGGTTCCATGGAGCTTCATCTTCGATTAATTTATTGGCATCATCGATTGCTGCCCACACTTTATCTATAGCATGACCAAACCACAGTTTCCCCATGTAAACATCAAAGTCTGCTCCGATATTTTCTGCTATATTCTTAAGTTGCAGCAATCTTGTCATATCAACTTTCCCCTCAATATCAAAAGCAGGCGGCTGGGGGATTCTGCCTTCAAAATACTTTTCGATCATTGCAAGTGTCCTGCTTAGAAGATTACCCAGGTCATTCGCAAGCTCGCTGTTGATCCGCCTTATTACAGCCTGCTCGGAGAAATCTCCGTCAATACCAAAAGGCACTTCTCTGAAAAGAAAATACCTGAAGGCATCGCTTCCGAATTCATCTGCAATTTTATGGGGGTCAACAACGTTTCCAAGGGACTTGGACATTTTCTTCCCTTCAACAGTCCACCAGCCATGAGCAAAGATGTTCTCGGGAAGTGGAAACTCAAGCGCCATCAGCATGGCTGACCAGTAGATGGCATGTGTTGTGAGGATGTCCTTACCGATCAAATGATGGTCAGGCGGCCACCAACCTGCGGAATCGTGAGGGGCAAGATAACTGGTTGCTGAGTAATAGTTTAAAAGTGCGTCAAACCATACATAGGTGACAAATCTGTTATCAAAGGGAAGCGGTATCCCCCATGACAGTCTTTCTTTTGGTCTTGATATGCAGAGGTCTCCGAGAGGGTTGTTTTTCAAAAACCCGAGCACCTCATTTCTCCTCGTATCGGGGAGTATGTAAAGGGGGTTTTCCTCAATGTACCGTATCAGCCTTTCCTGATACTTTGACATCAGGAAGAAATAATTTTCCTCTACAATCTCTTCTACAGGCCTCTTACAATCAGGACATTTACCATCTATAATTTCCTTCTCTGTCCAGAAACGCTCATCTGGCACGCAATACCATCCTGAATAAAGCCTCTTTTCTATTTCACCCTTTTCGTGCAACGTTTGTAATATTGTCTTAACAACGGTAAGGTGCTCTTCATCTGTTGTGCGTATGAAGGCATCGTTTGTTATCCCGAGTTTCAGCCAGAGGTTTTTATAATTCTCCACCATTATGTCGGCATGTTCTTTGGGGGTTCTTCCTTTTTCTTCCGCTGCTTTTTGAACCTTCTGGCCGTGTTCGTCTGTCCCTGTCAGGAAAAATACTGCTTTTCCCTTTAACCTGTTATATCTGGCAAGGATATCGGCTGCAACAGTTGTATATGCATGGCCGATATGGGGCACATCATTTACATAATATATTGGCGTAGTTATATAGAATGAATCTTTCACTTATTGCGGAGCCTTCTTCTGATGAAACCTTCTTCTCCGTTTTTTCATATGCCACTTTTTATTTTTATCCTTCTTCTCCTGGGTCTCTGGTTGCTGAACCGGTCGTTGTGCCTCCTTGGATGGACCGCCGCTGAAAAGAGCGGGTTGTGTTACAGGTTCAACTGTTTCTGCAAGTGAGTCACTTGAGGCGACTATTACTTCCCCTGCCTCTTCATTTTCCGGGACGGCTAAGGCCTCTTCCTCAATAAGTGCGGCATCCTCTGAAAATGCCTCAGAATATTCAAAGCCCAGGCAGCACATGAGCCTTCCACAGGCTCCGGATAATTTGCCTGTGTTGAGAACAAGTTCCTGTTTTTTGGCCATTTTGATAGAAATAGGCTCGAATAAAGTCAGGAATTTTGTGCAGCAGAGTTCCCTGCCGCAGATGCCTAAACTGCCTATTATCCTTGCGCCATCCCTTACGCCTATCTGCCTCATTTCAATCCGTGTCTTGAATTTTGAAGCAAGGTCTTTTACCAACTCTCTGAAATCGATCCTTTTTTCTGCGGTAAAATAGAAAATGATACGTTTTCTGTCAAGAGTCGCCTCTGTGCTGATTAGTTTCATGGGGAGGCCGCGCGCCATTATCCTTTCAAGACAGTTGTCCCTTGCATCTGTTTCAAGCCCCCGGTTTTCCTCTTTTTGCATAAGGTCTTCTTCAGTTGCCTTGCGGATAATTTTTTTCAGTTTTTTCTCTTGATCTTCTATGGAATAGTTTTCTGTAACGACATTGCCTATATTCAGGCCAAGTTCCGATTCAACGACAACAAGATCACCTTTATGTATTTCTACACCGTTGACTTCAAAGTCGTATATTTTACCGCAACGTTTAAAACGAATTCCGACAACATCAGGCATTTGCACCACCCATTGTTTTCCTCAGCAATGAACCTGTATAGTTCCAGGTGAGAGATTTGTTTAAATGAAAATTGAAGTATCCTTTCAGGGCATTCAATTGCTGATAATTATCTATTATAACCGTAATATCCATAGAACTGCTTAATTTATTTAGACGTTCTTTTATGTCAATATTGATGAGGTCCCTTTCATTCCGGGTTATCTTTAAAATAGCCAGATCCCTGAGCAGGGTCAGGAAAAGGTCAAACCACTTTTCCATTTCTTCTTTTGATGTCCAGCCGTCTTTTTCAGCATTGAGCATGTCTTTGAGGAGCTTCATGAACCATTCCCTCTCTTCGATCAGGTCTCCTGCAATAACATTGCCCGGTCTTCCCATCGAGAGACGCACAAGGAGTGATAGGGTGCGGGGGTCAGGCAGTGCAGCAGTTTTCGGGCCTTTTTCGCTTCTCCTCTTTTTCACTTCTTCTCTTTTGCCGCTCCGTTGTGCTTTGTCTTCAGACTGCCGGCTGAGGACTTTTATTATGATTTCTTCACATGCCTCTAAAGCGAGAGGCGTAAAGTTTATCCTTGAACACCTTGATCTTATTGTATCCGGAAGGCGGTCAGGGTTTGAAGATATGAGGATTATCAGACTGTTTTCCGGAGGTTCTTCAAGTGTCTTGAGAAAGGCGTTTGCTGCAGACTGATTCATCATATCTGCATCATCGACAACTACGACTTTATATATAGCTTCAAATGCCTTAAGAGAAAGTAAATCATCAATTGCCCGTATCTCTTCGATCCTGATCAAACCACTTTCAGGGGAAATAAGGAGAAAATCAGGGTGAATGCCGGATTCGATCTTTCTGCATGAAGGGCATTCATCACATGCATCAATGTCTTCCGCATCCCGGTTTGATGCGGTAAGACAATTGATAACCTTTGCAAGATTAATAGCTGCAAGTTTTTTCCCGATGCCTGATTCTCCTGCGAACAGATAAGACGATGGGAGCCTTCCCCGCTGAATGGTTTTGAGAAGAATATTTATTGCCCGATCCTGTCCGATGATATCTCTTAAGGCCATGTTAACCGATAAAATTCGTGATTATACTGCTAATCCTGTTGTGTATTTCCTGAATGCCTGCTGAAGCATCTATCAATTTTATTCTCTCAGGTTCTTTTTCTGCAAGACTGTAATATCCATTTCTTACACGCTGATGGAATTCCAGGTCCTCCAGTTCAAGTCTGTCTATTTTGTTAATCCCTTTATTCCTTTTTAGCCCGACTTCAGCATCGAGATCAAGGAGTATTGTAATATCAGGCCTCAGTCTTCCTGTTGCGATCAGGTCGATTGAGTCGATAAGTCCCGGATCAATCCCTCTTCCAAAGCCCTGATAAGCAATAGTCGAATCAGTGAACCTGTCTGTTATGACAATAGCGCCCCTGCTTATTGCAGGGAGTATGATTTCCCTTATATGCTGTGAACGTGAGGCGTTATAGAGCAGGAGTTCGGTGACAGCTGTCATCCCTTTATGCTCAACTGAAAGGAGAAGTTCCCGTATTCTCAAACCAATTTGTGTGCCGCCGGGTTCTTCGGTAAGAACAATGTCAAATCCCTTAGCTTTAAGATAATCAGATAATAGCTTTGCCTGTGTTGATTTGCCTGTCCCTTCAATTCCTTCAAGAGAGATGAATCTGCCTTTCATGAAGAAGAGCCTTTTATAAGATTCTTCAATTTATTCAGTATGCTGAATACCTTTTCCGTCTCTTCTATGTTCCTTGAACCGGTTCCGCATGATGGTGTAAGCAGGATATTTGATAGCAGAAGGTCTGCCGGTATTGATTTCGATAGGGTTTCAATGCCTGTATCAAATCTCCTCTTTACGGATGCAGCATTTTCATCTCTGATGTCTTCTGTTGTCGGCACTATACCCCAGGCGAGATATCCGCCATTTTTCAGAAATCCGGTGAATTCTCCCGGATAGAGGGAGATTGTTTCGATATAATCAAAGGCATCAAAGCTGATAATGCTCACGCCACTGTTTATGACCAGCGGCCAGTCAGCTTTACTGCAGCAATGAATGCCCGGGATACCTCCTGCATTTTTCACAGCATCTGATGCTTCCCTTAAAAGCCGCAGGGCCTCCTGAGAGTCAACACCGATATAACTCGAACTTCCGAGTGCAGAAAGTACAGGCTCATCTATGAATATGATCACCTGTTCTGCATACGGCCTTAAGGTTTTCATCTGCCATCTGATCTTTGCCTTAAGGAGCATTAGTGCAATTTCGCGAAGTTCTTCATCGAAATAAACAAGCCTTCCATAGGAGTCCTTAAGACCCAGGGTAAAAGTCATTGGACCTGTGACATGTCCTTTCAGGAATGCAAAATGTTTTTCTTTGATTGCATTGATAAAGGCAGAAAAACCCGTGGCAAACCTGTCAGAGACTGCAAGCTCTGTATCTTCTGAATAGGTTTCATAAAATCTTGCAAGGGTTTCGCCCTCCCTTTCTATCCATACGGCCTCCCGTTCTTCATCAATCTTCAAAAACGGTAAGCCCTCTGAGAACTGGGCGATCATTGATTCGCGAAATGATACTTTCGGGAGCTGCGGCCAGAAAGGGATATCGAATGTCTCAAGCACAAGCCTGCATGCCTCTTCCCGGTCTGTATGAGGAAGACTCCCGATGCCTGTTGTTAAGAAGGGTGTAAACATTGTTAATGATACTCCATTCATGAGTTATCAAGTCAATAGGGGCTGAGTATGAACAGATTGTTGATTATGACTGAGAAAAACAATCAGTTATGTCTGTATGCAGGCGGCTGGCATGAAAAGAGGCAGGTTAATGTCCCCTGCCTCTTTTTGCACGAATATGTTAAATGAATAAATTATTTGCTCTTTCTTCGCTGGAACTTGGTCTTTTTTGTGAGCTTTTTATGTTTATGCTTGCTCATCTTCTTCTTGCGCCACTTCTTTACATTTCCCACGCGTATACCTCCTTTGTCAGTTAAAAATGAAAAGTTAAAAGTGAAAAGCTAAAAAATATAATATTTTTAACTCTTAACTTTTAACTCTCGTTTATATTCTCTTGCCTGGTCCATGAATGCCTCAAGCTGGATCTCAGTAACAGGAGATTCTGTCCCGTCATACGGTATGCTGATGCATGGAATGCCGTAGTCCCTGCTAATCCCTCTCATAATAGCTGTGACTATAGTGCCCGGCATACAACCAAAGGGCATAGCATTTATAATACCAGAAGATCCCCTCTCCAGAAGATCAATACTTTTCCCGATACTTAAGATAGCCTCACCTTCAAATGAACTATGGAGGTAAGGTGATGCCTTTTCCAGGATTTCCTTTGTCTCCGGCTCGTTTAATGTCTTTAATAAGCCCTCAAAATATTTAGCAAATCTATGCTCAATTCTCTTCTGAAAGAACTTCTTCAAAAGAAAATTAATAATAGCAGACTTTTCTTTTTTTAACAATGCCTTCTTTAACCCAACAAAATTTATATAATAAACCCATTCTTCAACCGGAGCAATCCATGCCTCTGCCCCCAGCGCCTCGACCTTTCTGATGAGGTCTTCATTCGAGAAGCGGTGAGATCTGACGAATATCTCTCCGATTATACCTATTAAAGGTTTTCTCTCATCATATCGGGGAAGATGTTCAAAGTCTTTTCTGATCCCCCTGAGAGTTTTCTCAAGGGCGCCGTTAGTGTTGGTTTTTAATGANTTATATAGCTTTTGCAAATAATTCTCATATAATTGATCTGTAGAACCTTTATCTTTTTCATATGGTCTTATTTCATGCAGACTTTTGTTCAGCAGTTCATAAGCAACAACACCCTTCCATGCATGCAATGTAAAATCCTTGCCTACTATCCCAAGATCTCTGTACAATGAAGTGTCCTGGGTTGGTGAGAATATCGGCACATCCTTATACCCCAGACTGTCAAGCACAATCCTGTGAAAGATATTATACTGACCGAACCTGCACGGGCCGGTTCCCGATGGCATAAAAAATGCGCTTTTTTCAGGCACAAAATTAGATTCCATCACTTTTCTTACCATATCACCTGTTGTTACAGTACAGGGATAGCATTCTTTACCGGAGACATATTTTCTTCCGACGTCAGTGGTTTTTTTATCTGATTCAGGAAGAACCTCTGCATCGATGCCGCAATGTGCAAATGCAGCTGCAAGGGCAAATGCATGATCTGACATTCGGGGGATGTAAATGGTGCGTTTTGAATTATGGGTGATCTCTGGCTGGAGCGAAGAAGTTTTTTCCTCTGGCATTTGCCTTCTGATTACTGATTCCTGGTTACGTATACTGTCCATGAATGCCTCACACCTTGTTATTGCTCCGGCATCAGCACTGTGTTCATCTATCTCAATGTAGAGAAAAGGCTTCTCCCCCATTTCTCTTTTGAAGTATTTCAGAATAAATGAATCAGGTCCGCAGAGAAAATTTCCGATATAAATGGCATAAATGTTTTTAGTTTCTCTGACGTATCTGGCAGCTTTTAGGATCCTCTGTCCCGACTTCCAGTACATATTTGGCCATTCATTTTCTATCGAATAACCATCTGTTGGCAGAAAATCGAAGGGAACAGACAAGATATTGAGGTCCGCAAGTTTTTTAGGTATTTCAAGATTGGTGCCACTGTCAAGGGCATTATATGACCTTCCGATAATGACGATAGTCTTATCCTTAATATCGGATAAGACATCATTCCCTTTTGCCTTTATAGCATTGAAAAAGTCATCCTGTGCTTTTTGTGCAGTATTGATTGCCCTGGATATCCTATATTTTTTTATCCCAAATCGTTTAAATGAAGCAGTGAGTTCATTAATCATGAATGTTCTCCTGCGTCTCAGGTTTATGACAGGCTTAATTATACTCATATCTTTGAATACAACCTGTGAAATATAGGGAATTGTCTGTGTGTAGGGACAAGATAATCCTTTGTCCAGACTATCTTCAGGCGTATTCAGATTGACAAAGCTCGGCAGGAATACGGCATCAACATTTTTATCAAGCAGATATTGTACATGGCCGTGTGCAACCTTAACAGGGAAACACGCTTCTGAAAGTACCCGCTCAAGGCCAAGATTAACAATCTGTCTGTTAGTCTTTGGAGATACCTCCACATTAAAGCCAAGCTCCCAAAGAAGCGTTGTCCAGAAAGGAAGATAATCCTGGAAGAAGAAAATATAAGGGATACCTATTGTTGGGCGAGAGTCGTGGTAACCAGCCTCTTGCCCCTCCTTGCTAAGGGTGGGATGGGTGGTTGAATGTGTATCTGACTTTTGACTATTGACTATCGACTGTCGAAGCAGGTGTTCTTTCCACAACATTTCTTCTCTGAACAAAAAGAGGTCAGGATGCCGTGATGTCTTTTTCTTCCTTACATCATATTTTTCGCATCTTCCGCCAAAAAAAAGAAAGCCTTTCTCCCCAACGATCTTTACTCTGTTTATTTCGCACACATTCGGGCAGCCCTTACACTCGAAAGATGATATTTCATAAGGACGCCTGGATAATTCAAATCCCTTAAATGTTGTTATCGGGTTCTTTTTTGCATCCTTCGTCCCTCGTCCTTCATCCTTCAATGTATTCATATGCTTCATTGCTATCAGCGCCATGCCAATTGCACCGGTAACATCGTGGTTAGGTGGAACCGTTATCTTTTTGTTGAGGTATTTCTCGAATGCAGCTACAACGGATCTGTTAAAGGCAACCCCCCCCTGGAAGAATATATTGCTGCCGATATGCTTTCCGGCGACAACCCTGTTTATGTAATTCTGTACGATTGAATATGCAAGGCCTGCAAGGAGGTCATTCTTCTCCGCACCTTTCTGGAGATTTGCCATTAGTGAGTTCTCCATGAACACGGTACATCTTTCGCCGAGCCTGCAGGGATTTTTAGCACTCAGTGCAGACTGCTCAAATTCTCCCTTTATTGATATATTCAGTTTTTCAGCCTGTTCCTCGAGGAAAGAGCCTGTTCCTGCTGCACAGGCCTTGTTCATTTCAAAATCGAGTATAATGCCATTCTTCAGGGAGATAAATTTTGAATCCTGTCCGCCGATTTCAAATATCGTATCAACATCTTTATCTATAAAAGTAGCTGCAGTAGCCTGGGCTGTAATCTCATTTTTTACAATGTCAGCGCCGACATAATCTGCAATCATGTATCTCCCTGAACCGGTTGTGCCAACGCACATGATCTCAACTTTGTCGCCTATCTCTTCCCCTATTTCTGAAAGTCCCTGCATAACTGCTTCTATTGGCCTTCCTGCAGTCATGAGATATCTTTTTGCCAGCAGTTCTCCCTTTTCATCGATAACTGCGAGGTTCGTACTGATAGATCCGATGTCTATGCCAAGGTAAGCCCTGATTTTAGATGAAGGGTTAGTGACGAAGGATGAAAAATCATTTCTCAGTGTTTCATCATTTATAATTCTGCCTTCGTCCTTTAGAGGAGGATATCCTTCTTCGAGAGGCCTGTATGATTTTAAAAACTGTTCAAGAAGTGATATGTCAAAAGCATGAATGGATCCTTCATGCATATTTTTCAATGCAGCGCCGATTGCGCCCATGATTGCATGGTCTTCCGGGACAAACAGTTCTTCAAGCTCGAATATTTCCCTGAAAGCCCTTAC
>JGI20213J14113_1000239_pt1 | contig 12303 bp, 5 predicted proteins | sample WetSurMetagenome_3_FD_14113 | JGI IMG/M metagenome (IMG submission 14113) | reverse complement strand
TAATCCTTATACACAGTTTGCCTACAGTGAAGGCAGCGCAAGTTATGGTATGACTGGCAATAATACAACATTTAGTAATGTTGGATTTTATCAGTCCACATTCGGTAACGCTGATGTTAAGTGGGAAACAACTACAACCTATAATATTGGTATTGATGCAACCCTGTTCAGAAACTTCAACTTTAGTTTCGATGTCTGGCAGCGCAATACGGATGATATGCTTTATCCGAAACAGTTGCCACTTGTACTTGGCACAGCTACCAGGCCATCTATCAACATCGGTTCTATGAAAAACACGGGGTTCGATCTTACTCTTGGATACGCAAACAGCGCATTGAACGGAGATCTTACCTATAGTATCGACGCTGTAGTAAGCCATTATAGTAATGAGCTCACAAAGCTAACCGACGTCGCCACTGACTTTTACCAGGGATCCGGATACCGGGAAAAATACTATACAAGAACCCAGACAGGAAGGGCATTCCCCGAATTCTTTGGTTATATATCTGAGGGAATTTTCCAGACAAATGAGGAGGCNGCAGCCTGGCCGAAAGCTTTCGGAGCAAACGGAACATATAACAAGGCAGGGCATTTCAAATACAAGGATGTTGACGGAAACGGATACATCGATGCCGGTGACCGTACTTATATCGGATCTCCCCACCCTGATTTCACAGCAGGTCTGAGCTTAAGCCTGGGTTATAAGGGAATAAGCCTTTCAACAACATTGTATGCGTCAGTCGGGAATGAAGTGGTCAACTATGTCAGCAGGTTTATTGACTATACCCAGTTCGAATCAGGTAAAAGCCACAGAAGACTTTATGAATCATGGGGAAGCCCTTACCTGAAAAGCAATGCTGATGCGACGATGCCGATCATTTATCAGAATGATACCCCGCACCAGGAACCATCGACTGCTTTTCTTGAAAACGGTTCATTCCTTCGCATGAAGAGTTTGAGAGTAGGTTATGAACTTGGCAAAGTTCTGAAAAACAAAGTAGGTTCGCTTCAGATCTATTTCCAGGGGACCAACCTGTTCACAATCACCGATTATCCGGGACTGGACCCTGAAATTTCTACCGGCGGTATCAATATGGGTATAGATTCAGGAGCCTGGCCAACACCGAAGCAATACCTGATTGGTATTTCGCTTGGAATTTAAAATACAATTCTATCTTTGTTAATTAATAACATATGTAAATATGAAAAGATTATTAAAATTATTATCAGTTACTATCCTGTTCGGAAGTTTGTTGATGATATACTCCTGCAGTGAGGACTTTCTTACAAAAGAGCCTCCTGGAGTGGCAGCAGGCTCCGTTATACAGACTCCGGAAGGCGTTGAAGCTCTTCTCGTAGGCGTTTACGAGAGGATGCAGAACGGGGGCTCAATGTTCGGCGGTTGTATTACCAGCGACTGGACTTATGCCGGAGGATGTTCCGATGACGCATATAAAGGTACCTCTGCAGGAGACCAGAGTAATTTTAACCTGCTTGAGAGGTATGAAGCCCTGCCTAACAATCCATATATGAATGAAAGATGGACTCTTTGCTATGACGGGGTTGCCCGTGCAAATGTTTGTCTTGAATTCCTGTGGGAAACACAGAAAGGTCCCACACCCATGTCTGATGCCAGGGCTAAGACAGTTGAAGCTGAAGCCAAAGCACTCAGGGCATGGTTCCACATGCAGGCAAACAAGATCTTTGAGAATATCCCGTACGTTTTAACCCAGACAGAATTGGGAGATGCTAAACCTGAAGAGATTCCGAATACAGATCCAGGATGGGACGGGATTGAAACTGATCTGCAGTTCGCTATCGATAACCTGACAAAAGACAAGTACAACAAAGAAGTAGGCCGTATTAACAAGTATGCAGCCGAAGCAATTAAAGCCCAGGCCCACATGTATCAGAAAGAGTACGCTTTAGCAAAACCTCTTCTTGATGATATAATTACCACCGGTGGCTTCAGTCTGGCACCTGATTTTTACTGGAACTTCGACATGACCCATGAGAACAATGTTGAATCCATTTTCGAATTGCAGTGCACAACTACCGCTACAGCTACCTCTTCCGTTGCAGGTTCAGGATGTAATTTCCACCAGAACGGCCCGGCAAGCTGCGGCGGCTGGGGATTTTATCAGCCATCACGGAACCTTTTCGACGCATTCCAGGTCGATCCCACCGGGCTTCCTGTTCTCGATCCGGCTGCCCGTGTTCATCTGGCTACTGATATGGGAATCGTAAGCTCGGCTGACTTTACTCCAACCGACCATCTCCTTGATCCTCGTGTTGACTGGATTATCGCCCGCCGTGGCGTTGATTTCCTTGGCTGGGGCATTCATCCGGGAAATGACTGGATCCGCGAACAGAACAATGGCGGTCCGATGATGACCAAGATATTCATGCACAAAAAGGATGAACAGTCTTTAAATCTCAATGGATCAGGTTTTTCCAACGGTAAAAATTACAGGACTTACCGTTATGCAAGCATCCTTCTCTGGAGGGCTGAATGTGCAATAGAAGACAATGATCTGGAGCTCGCCAGGACGTATGTGAACATGATCCGTAACCGTGCTAAAGCCAGTACACATGTAAAGGGAAAATGTACAAGCACCAAAAACCTTGGTTCAAATCCGGTTGTTGACTGGAATGCTGACGCAGCCAATTATCTGGTAGAACCTTATCCGGGCCCCGGAGTTTATCCTTTCGATACCAAAGCTAATGCACTGAAGGCTGTACAGGAGGAGACAAGGCTCGAATTTGCCTGCACCAATCATCGTTTCTTTGACCTTCGCCGCTGGGGTATCCTGGCCTCAACCCTTAACGCATATATTACTGATGATACCGGGTTCAGGTCATTCATGGTGGGAGCAACTTTTAATGCAACTGAAGATGATTACTGGCCAATATATCAGGGTGTGATCGACCTTCAGCCAGGTATTATTACACAGGATCCTGCTTATTGATGTAATTAAATTTCACATCATTTGATATTGCAGAGACGTTGCGCGCAACGTCTCTGTTTTTTTATATGCAGTGTCATGTACTCACCCCCTTCTTTGCGCAAGCAGAGAGTGGGTTGGGGGGTGAGTACATGTCGTTAAAAGAGAAGGGGGGTTGGAGGGTTAAAGCAAGGGGGCAGTGGAGAGAGTTCCGTTATTTAAAATGAAAATAATACCAGAACGTATTACTGAACTGCTTCTGCATAGTTTCTTTCAGTGTTGACGGATTTTGCCGGGCAGTAACGTATGTGGTAAAATAATGGTCGAAACGAGCCTTGGTCTCATTGCTGATACTGAGCCCTCCCAAATCGGGAAAAACCCCCTGGCTGTTATAGTAAATCAAAATTGCTTCTTCAATATGACGAGGTATCCGCGTATATCCCATCTTCTTCATTAACCGTATATTATTCACCAATATATCAACATTCTTTCCAAACATCAGCCAGGCCATCATATATTCAAAAGCCCTTCTGTTTTCCGGATTTTCATCGACAAGCAGGGGTAGATTATTCTCCGGTGATTCGAGATAAATAAAAAAATCAGCCCGGGGAAGTATCCTTAATTTATTACCCAACTCAGGATTTTTTCTGATAAGTGAGGTGTCTTCAGCCATTTTTTCATATTCCCCTGCCCAGGATCTATAGAAAAGTGTTTTCTCCAGGATACCCGTGTATTTCTTTGTCAGACGGAAGTCCCCTGTTAAAAGACTGGTTTTTGTCAGTAGCTTCATATTCTGAGGACGGGGCCCATAGACAACCATTTCCTCATAAGCCCATCTCTGTGCTTCGTTAATTAATCCGGTCGTATAAAAAGAGTAAGCTCCCCAGTTGAGGTGTTCACTGCTCCACTCGAGGATCAATGATTTTGTCCCAAAATCCTGCCGCCCGTAAAACATCCTTTCACACAGCTGATCAGTTTCAGACAAAGCTATATTATAGAAAAACTCACCGATCAGGTTTTCAGCAGGATATTTTTCCTGGTATCTTATCGCTTCATCCCATTTTTCATCAAAAATCATCTTTTCAAGGTTTATCACTCTTACTGTCTGAGAATTATATCCGGTTATCATAATTATGACAGCGGTGAAAAAGCTTATGACTGGCAGTAATATGCTGATAAGTCTGAATTGCAGCCTGACATATTTATCCATCGCAATAAACCAGCAAAGCAACGGATATAAGATCAGATAGCCAGTTAAAAGATAGAAGAGTACTTTATGGGTTGAATCATTGATAAATGGTAATGGGAATAGAACAAGTTGCTGATATGTCTGCAGTAGCAGGATCTTCCTGAATAAAACTGAAAAAATCAAAGCTTCCAGAATTAGAAAAAGCGGGAAATAATACTTATGCGGACCTTTAATATATGTCAGGCTGTAGACTATGAATAAACACAGGAAGATCACCGCGTATGCACCGGCCAGGAAAAAAAACAATGGGAACAGTGCCAGCAGAAAGTAACGGATCATTTTCTTTTCAGACAATATTGACGCAAGAAAATAAAGAAGAACAAGCAGATAACCAAGATTATACAGCATAAAGTGATAGTAGTGGGTCTGCATCAATAACATCAGGCAGGAAGGAAGCAGCATAAAAAGGTGCGAAAATGCCGAATCCGCTATTAGCCGTTTATTCAGGTACATAAGAATAATACCAGGAAGAGTAAGAATTATAGATAAAATTGCTGAACCGGCTAATCTGCTTATGTAAAATTGAGTCAGAAACTGCCCGCAAAGGTCCAGTAATCCTCCGGGTCTTACCAGAAAATTGTGCATAAAGGAAGAAGTATAAATAAACAGGTTTTGCTGTTCCTGAAAAAACAGAAGATAGCCTCCGAAAAAGAAAAAATAACAAAATGCAAGAACAAAAAACAAGGTTAAGATAAACCATGCATCTGATGCCCTGACTATTTTAATCTTTTCACCAGTTTTAGCCATTAATTTATGGTTGTAGTTTTTTTACGTATTTTAAGAGACATCTTCCGTCTTCTGTCTTCTGATTTTAGAGTTTTACATCCCCCTACCCCCTTCAAAGGGGGAATTCAATCTTCTTCCGTCTTCCGTCTTCCGTCTTCGGCCTCCTATTCATGAATAGATTTCTCTCCCGGATTTCTCTTTATATTAACCTTCTGCATTTCCCATCGTTTCAAAGAATCCAGAGGGTCTTTCGGTTTTGCTTTAAGCGGATCATCACCTGCAACTGCCGCAAAGTCATGTGGAGATAGCCTGATTCTTCCGCTTATAAACTCGGGTATATTATATGATTCCATCATTCTGTCGTGAAATGTCGGATCTTTCTGAGGCAGAATAAATGGCTTTCCGGTACTGTCCCACGATCCAAAATATGCGAAAAACGGCCTGGTACTTCTTCCGTCTGTTCTTTTGCTGCTGAATACAAGCCACTTACCATTGGATGACCAGGTATGATAACTTTCATTATCGCTACTGTTCAGATCCATTTTTTTGCTCGCACCACTCTGAAGGTCAAGCAAATACAAATCAGCCTCCTGGTGCCATATAGGAAATGTCCCGTAATCTGCCAGTGTAAAAACCAGATACCTTCCGTCAGGCGAGACCCTGGGAAAAGAAGCACTTTTCCCGATTCCTGAAGCATTAAATACCATTTCTGTTTCTCCGAATGTCACTGACTCAGCATCAAATGCCACTCTTACAATATCATATCTGGTTGCCTGGATCTCTTCAAGGGTCATTGTTGTCTCTGCACCGGTCTGCCTTACCCTGCAATAATAAAGATAATGTCCGTCAGGGGACCAGAAAGGAAATGTCTGAAGATATCTTATTGTATCCCTTTCCTTTGCAAGAACTGTTTCGTTGTTTTCCAGGTCATAAACAATCATGGTTGAAACCAGATCAAAAACCTCAATTGTCTTTCCGGATTTGGCATAAAATCCCTGTCTTACCTGGTTCGATGAATAAGCAATAAATCTGCCTCCAGGATGCCACGCCGGATATGTTGCGCCTCCAGGCATTGCATCAATTTTAGGATCTTTCTTGGTAATTTTCCCATCATCAACAAAATATGTTGCTCCGTGTGATCCCCTGATATGGACCATAAATTTCCCTGGATTATACTGGTTGAAAGAATGGCAGTTAATACAATTCATATCCAGTATCCTGTTATCGATTACAGGATATTCTTTGAAACTTTCAAGTGACCTCTGCATTATTCTGATGGTCGACCAGTTATAGTACCCCGGATGTATCAGCCTGTAAGCAAGATACGGATCAATTGGTTCAACTGATACATTCATAAAGAAAGGTTCGTACTGCTTTATTGTTTTCTCGTCATCCGATGAATATATCTGAAAGGTTACTTTATTATCCTTGCAATCCCTGATCAGCTTTCTCCATGATTTTTCCGGAAACTGAATAATCCCATNCGTTGATTTAGTTTCAATCTTATACCCATTTGTCCCTGAAGTGGCAGTAACTCTAAAATTCTTTCCTTCCTCCATGATTTTAAAATTCATCGGAGCAATATTTGGGGGGATGGTTACGCCAGTGTAATCAGGTTCGATTACAGGTTTCCGGCCTTCTTTAAATATGTTTTTGTCATTCCAGGTATTGCAGCTTATGATAAGAGACAAAGCTCCGATGATTAAAATAAACCTGTATGGCTTCATTCCAACTCCCATTCCTGATTGATTACATGGCGTATCGCCTCTTGTGGAATAAAGGTAGAATTTAATTTTATATCCGGAGAACCATCCGAAAATTATTTAACCAGAGAGTGACACGGGGTCTGCACGGAGTTGCACGGTTCAACACCTGAAAAATACAGTGAAACTCCAATTAACTCTGTGTAACTCCGTGGTAAAAAAGAAAATTGAAATAATATAACAAATTTCTCAAATCCCATTTTTAATTAAATTTGAATCTTCTTTTAAGATTCGCTTATGAAATCATGTTTTATTCTTTTTCTTCTTGCATTTTTAATACCTGGCTGCTCACAAAATCACGATAAAAAAATCAGAAAACAGGTTACTGCTGTCGCAGAAGAATATATTTTGAATCAGCTTGCAAAACCGGAAAAAACAATATCTGATAATGGTTTAGTGACAATTTCTGATGACCAAAAGAAATACATCATCGAGCCAGCAAAAATTTTTACTGGATTGATAGATGATGATCAGGAAACAGATGCAATAGTCTCCCTGGCGACTTTCCAGGGACAATATCAGACTGTTTCAGAGCAATTGATTATACTCAAATCAGAGAATGGATTTAGGCTTGCCAGCACTATCGAATCAGACATGAGGATTATTTCATTAAAAGACAGGATAATAACTGCCGATGTTCCTGAACATTCCCGGAATACTCCCCTCTTCAACTGTCCGTCGTGCTGGGAAGTTGTTAAATATCAGTTTAAATTGGGAGAACTGGTAAGGACAGAATAGTCTTAAAGTCTGTAAAGTCGAAAGTTCACCAAAAAAGGGGTTGTATTACAAAGGATTTAGTAAATAAATTCTTCTTCTGATACACCCTATGGGTTGGGTTTCTTGCAGGGAGCAGATGGCCCGGAACATTGAAAAATTATTTCTTCCTGTGTTCGAATACAACTGCCTGGCCCCTGTTTATCCCACCAACAAGTAGTGAAGTGTCCCCTTTAAAGTACAGCAATGATCCGACCATGCCCTGAAGCAGCAGGCCGCTTCCGGAAGGAGGCAAAACAACAAATGACTGGCTTTTCCCCTTACTTATCAGGACTATGCCCTTAAGTGCATCATAATATCCTGTTGAGATATCATAGGTATAATCATTACCGGCCGCTATAATATCAGCGCACCCGTCATTATTCAGATCCTGCACTATCATTTTCCTCACAGGGGAAACCTGCAATTCCCTCGGCAGTTTTTCCCATCTGAATTTCCCCTTGTCATTCCATATTATGTAGCTTGATATTGTATTAACATGCAACTTAAATTCCAGCCGCTTCAAAATCTCCTCATCTAACATATCATCAATACTCACGTAACTGAAAGACGTATAATCCTTGAAAAGCTTCTGAAAGAATGTGCTTTGTCCCATCAACTCGTCAAGATAATTGACTGGATATTCAGTCATCTTATCATTCTTATCTTTCCAGTATGCAGTCGTCAACGGATCTATTACACCATTGAGGTCAAGATCAATTGAGTAGAGGCTTAACGGATACTTATCACTTACAGTGAACCTCGTATTCTCACCAAGATTCCCGGCAATATAATCATCGTCACCATCACTGTCAAAATCACCTGCTGCCACTGAGTACCAGATCCCGTGCTGATCTTCAAATCCCTTGATATTCTGCGGAACTAGCTTCTTGCCATTACTATTTTTCAGAAATAAAAGGGAATTCCATTCCCTGGCAACCAGAAGATCTTCCCAGCCATCCTTATCATAATCGCTCCAGGTTGCATCGGTTACCATTCCCAGATCCAGTCCTGAGGAAGGATCTGCTGACAATTTACCATTATCATTAATAATAAGCCATGAGGGATCTGCATGCGGGAACATCCCTTTCTTCACCCTTGAGCCAATAAAAAGATCAATATCACCATCATGATCAAAATCTGAAGGACTGACCACAGAAGCAGGAAAAGGAGGAACAGGAAGCGGAATCCTTTTAAAAGAGCTGCCATTGTTTTCGTAGAGGAAATGCTGGTAATCGGTCTCTTTAGGATTCTCGTATCCTCCCGCAAGGGCAATAACATCATTATCACCATCACCGTCAATGTCAACTATTGCCAGGTCCGATTCAGAAAACTCCTTTTGAGTTGTAAGTCCCTCAATTTCAGATTTCTTAAAACCTTTACCATTCCTTAACAGAACTGTTGTAGGCAGCATGTTTGTAGATCCAATTATTATGTCTTCCAGCCCGTCATTATTCAGATCTCCCTTAGCCATCGTGGGTCCGATCTGTGAAAATTTATGCGGAATAATATGCTGATAAAGGAAAAAATCGGGATAATCTTTCTGTTCATGTTTATAATTTACAATGCTGTCGCATTTGACAAAAAGTAAACTATTTTTCAACGAATTATTTAAGGCCTTATCTGAGGGGAGCATGTTTTTCCCATTTATTTCTTTTATTTCAATTGTTTGATTAACATGGATATTTTTCAGAAGTGTCGTATTTCCGGTTGCAGGCCAGGTTACCTTAATTGAATCAATATTTTTATTTTCAGAAAGGCCGAAGTGGATTACCGGATCGACTGAGGAGGCATATCCTCTGGTCAGAAAGTTTTCGATAAACTGGTATTCCCCATTACTCCATATTTCTGTTTTTGCTCCCAATGCCATGGTATTTCCTTGTTTCCCTGTAAGTTTAATCCTGATAAATCCAGCTTTTTTCTTTGATTTCTCAACAGTCTTATTCCGGAGGATAAATGCTTCATCATCAATATTATTTGTAACATAGTCAAGATCACCGTCATTATCGAGATCAACAAAAGATGCTCCGTATGAATAGGAAGGCTTATCCGGCAGCCAATCCTTTCTTCTTTTGAAATTGAAAAGGTTAGTATTCTCAAATGCAAAATTATTTACCTTAATTGAGGGAGCCCTGTTAATTACATGTTCTTCATCCGCAACAAATCCGAAAACCGTAACTTTATATTTTGTCCAGTCTTTATCGGTAAGATCCTTTGGATAACCGTTGGCAACTATCAGGTCTTTATCCCCGTCATTATCAAAATCAGCAAAAAGAGGCGACCAGCTCCATTCAGTATNGTAAATCTCGCCCATCATTTGCCCNACNTCACTGTAGGGTAGCATTTCTCCGTTAATAAAGCCGTTATGCATATGAAGCATGTTCCTGAGATACTGATGCTCGAATCCAAATTGAGCATCAAGATCATAAAACATATAACTGAACCCGGCAATTGTTTGTCTTTTTTTATAATAATACTCGGGGAGCATATCAAGTGTGAACATATCAGGATTCCCGTCATTATTAATATCAGCCATATCGTTGCCCATTGAAGATTTTGTCTGATAGGACATATATCTGGCTATTTCATTTCTGAATGTTCCGTCACGCTGATTGATGTATAATAAATCATTTGAAATAAAATCATTCGAAACATAAATATCAGGAAAACCATCCTTATTAACATCCCCAATGGCCAAACCCAGGCCAAATCCTTCATATACAATACCTGCCTGTATAGTTACGTCAGTGAATGTGTTGTCACCATTGTTCCTGAAGAGCCTGTCATTGTTTATAGCACTCCCATCCGTTATTTTCGCCCGGTATGCAGTATTCATCCTTGAGTTTACAGTATTATTAAGAACGTAAAGATCAAGATCGCCGTCTCTGTCGTAATCGAAGAATGCAGCATTTACTGATTGCCCATCATGTGCAATCCCGTAGTTTTCAGCCATTTCTACAAAGAGGGGTCCTTTCCCTTCTTTAATTCCCTGATTTACCCAAAGCCTGTTTTTACATTTTTGCGGATCTTTATCGGCAGTTGAAGTAAAATATACATCCGGAAGTCCGTCACTGTTTATATCTACAATTGTAACACCACTATACCACTGATTATTTGTGAGGCCCTGAAAATTGGAAGTTATGTCTCTGAATTTGAAATTTCCCGTATTCAGATATATCCTTGGAGAAACCTGATTGCCTGCAAAGACTAAATCCTGAAAGCCGTCATTATTAAGGTCACCGATTCCCAGTCCGGCGCCATTGTAGATATACTCATAGGTCATTACATTAAAGCTGTCGGTTTCGGTAATTGTGTTACTAAAGTCGACACCCGTATCCTTTGAACTTAATAATTGGAATTTTGGTGTATTTGAACAGGAGATCAGGAACACTGAACTTATGATGAAAAAGAAATATTTCATGCTTCTAGATAGTTTCTGCGAATATACATTCTATTATTAAAAGTTTTAATAAATGCCTGGCAGGGACAAGCTTTCTTAATATAAATTTCTGAGTCCTAATCTTAATTATTGCCTCTCCCCAGCCTCTCTCCCAAGCTACCCTTTATANACATTTTTTTTGCTGCAGGATCAGGTTATTGGATGGGGATTCATAATTATTACAATATACAAATATCTGGTGGAAATGCAGAGTAGTTCAGATTCAAGCCCTGCAAGAGGCTTAACAGAGCAGTCATGAATATGACTGAATATGAATAACCTCCGGTGCAACCGGAGGTAAGTCCAACTCTCTTGATTTCAAGCCCTGTAAGGCCTTAATATATTTGCTTATTTAATACAGGTTTTGTACCTTGGTCTTGTCTCGTTGTATTATTAACTAAATCTTTGTTACCATTGCTAGTTATCGTCAATTGCTGTATCACATAGACACCATATTCAGCTCTTTCAGAGCTGATAAGTGTGGGGGGATACCAACCTCCGGTTTCACCGGAGGTTATTCATATCGCACCACTTTCAGCGGTGCCTTTGTTAAATCCTTTCAGGATTTATGATCACTTTACCTGTCCCCGAATCATTAATTGTAATGGGGACTTATGAGACCCATAGAACAAACATTAATATATACTTATTGTGATACAATAATTAATACATTCAACACAATAAATACTTTCCCTATAACAATATGTATCTTACTCATTATGAACGCATAATACTTAAAATGCAAGATATGTATAAAGGGTAGCTCTCCCAAGCGAGTGGGGTTTAATAATTGATTGTGAGCAACTTATCACCTTCAATCTTAGGAGAAGGGAATTAGAGTGATGAGGTGGATTGATATGGAACAGAGAACAATAATGCGTAATGCAAAACCGGAACCCCTAATCCTGAATGCACCTTACCGAAAAACCACTCTGCTTATTGTCATAACCATTGAAAACTCTGCTGCTGGAAACATGAAGTCCCCAGTTATAGGCTGCCAGAGAACTGAATTCCGTGGCAGTCCACCATACCGCATAAGAGTTGCCAAATTCCGGGAACGATCCGGAATAGAGACGTGTACCTCCAGGAAGAGCAGTGAAATCAAAATCGTTAGTAGTGTTCAGCATGGCATTTTTCCAATGATCATTACCTGACTCTTTTAGTTTGTCACCTGCTGTATTCTTGCCTCCAATGAAGTCGACCATTGTTTTCCATTCAGAATCAGAAGGTACATGCCATCCTTTGGGACAGAGTTTTTTTGTATTTACCGTGAACCAGTTATATAAAGCTCCGTAAATATCTTTATTGGCAGGATCGTTATCATAATAGCAGAAACCCGGTGTCTGAAGTCCTTTCCATTTCTTTTCATCAGTGACCAATGCTATTGCTTTACCATCATTGAGTTTGGTGGTTTTTAAGTTTTCAGCT
>JGI20213J14113_1000238_pt1 | contig 12335 bp, 8 predicted proteins | sample WetSurMetagenome_3_FD_14113 | JGI IMG/M metagenome (IMG submission 14113) | reverse complement strand
GTTCCTATCCAGAGTGTCTTATTCTTATCCTCATAAATTGTATTAATAATACCGTTACTTATACTGCCGCTGTTATCTTCCTCAGGTTGAAAAACTTTCATTGAATAGCCGTCATATTGCACTAAGCCGTATTCTGTACCTATCCATAAATAACCAAGATAATCCTGAAGAATGCAAAACACGGTGTTTTGAGGTAATCCATCTTTAATTGTAATATCCTCAAACACAGGCGGATTGAATTGAGAATACACCTTCTGCGAAAGAGAGATAATAATTATTGAGATGATTATTTTAGATAGGTTATTCATCACTATTCAAAAATTTACTTCTAAACCAAAACGAAATGCCATTGCAGGCTGAAAAGCTGTAGGCCTTCCATAAGTTGGATTTGGATCAATCTGGCTTCCATTTTCATCTACATTAAAGTAATGTACCTGATCATAATTAACAGGCGTCTCTCTGCTTGCAAGATGAAAAACATCTAGTAGAACTCGAGCCCGATAATCCATAATATTAATTTGCGGTAATATATATGCCACACGTAAGTTTAGATCCCAAATTGATGGAGTTCGCCCCGCCGTACCTCTTTGCACGAGATAACCTGAAAAGCCCGGCCAGCCTAAAACCGCTCCATACTCATTTAATGGAGTGCCACTCATCCAGGTGAAATTTGCGCCAAGCATCAGCCCGAAATCAAAACTATATGAGCCGAAGAATTTAAATACATGGGTACGGTCATAAGGTAACAGGCCTGTACTATTTATCTCCTTTTCAGGAATATCAAAGTATGCACTCATGTTGGGGCCATATTGTCCGGTCTCCGGATTATACAAACCTGGATAATTGCCATAAGATCGGGAAAGCACATAAGACAAATAATAATTAAATGGCTCATTAGAAATTATCCCGAATGATATTTCAAGAGCATAGTAATCACGTTTTGCTCTAGGATACTCTGTGAGTGGGTAACTACCCGGATTACCCAGAACAAATTTCTCTAACTCTGCCGAATAGGCATCTTCAATCCCGTTACCCAAACTTCTAAAAATTGCACGTGCTGATATTTTATGCTCACCAAATATCATCTTTTCATAACACAGCGTGAATTCATCATCATATTGTCCCTGCAAGTTATCTATGCTCTCCTGAGATTGCCCGTAAAGAACAAATGAAGTATCCCCTTCAGTAGGATCTATTCTTGGATCATGATCATAAATTATTCCGGCCTGAATGGAATTCTTCATATAGTAAAATAACTCTGCGCAAAGATTAAGATCGTTATAAAATCTGCCGTAAGTTGCAAATATCTTTTGGTTGTCATTTTGTTCTGGTAAAAAGATTAAACCTATCCTTGGCTGGTATTGGTTAAGTATCTTCTGTGAAACCTGACCATCAGAATTAATTATATATTGTCCTTCCCAGCGAAGACCTGCATTAAGTTGTAAACTGTTATTTATCTTCCACGAATCCTGTATGAAAAAAGATGGAATTCTGTTACTGACTGTACCCTGAACGTTGGAAAATACTTGGAAATAACTTGTATCTGCATATTTATAAAGCCAACCCTCATATATCATATCTTCGAGGCTATTATCAACGTACTCAATGCCGGATTTAATCTTATGATCGTTCAGCGTAAGAGTAGCTTTTATACCCGCATTAATTCTGACTGCTGTTTCATCTCTGTAAAATCCATATCCTCCGGAGATTGTTCCATTAATATAATCTACAAATGTATTTTGTTTTCCGATTTCTGTTTCTGGCTGTGCATTATTATTTATTAAGTATCTTGAAAAAGATGCTTCAAGCAAAAAGTTATTGGCAAAGAAATAATGACCGCTAATTGATGTTGAATATCCACCTTTTTCTTGATAGACTAGTGCGGCTTCGGGATTTTCATATGAATTTATCCCTGAGTAAAGAGTAGCATCGACCCAATGATGTGTACTTGGATCACCAACCACATTCAAAAATACCTGCGCTTTATCAGATATACGCCAGGATAATTTTCCGGCAAATAAATGAGATATTTTTTCATCCGGATAGTATCCTATTCCTGGAATAAGAATATCTTCATTAACAATATTGGGATTGTAAGACAGATTAAACCACAGATTTTCTTTAATAATAGGACCACCGAGGCTTAAACCGAAATCATAATAAGAATAGTCTCCTTTCGGAGTTTCTGTTACTCCTTTTTTATCGCTAGAAATTTTGCTGTTCGTATAGAACCCAAAGGCCTGTCCTGAAAATTTGTCTCCGCCTGATTGAGTGATAACGTTCACTACACCACCTAATGAACTTTTATATTCAGCTTCATAACCTGCTGTTTTAACTTCAATTTCTCTTATAAAATTATATGGTAAATTAGTTGCTGATCGGTTATAGACTGGATCCGTAACATCTATTCCGTCAATAAAAAATCTGTTATCAGAACCTGTAGATCCAGCATAACTATTCCCATCCCCATAAAAGCTTGTATTTACTTGCGGAAGTAGTAATGGAATATCCTGATAATTTCTCTGCAAGGGTAAGTCTTCAATTTCATTCTTTGTAAAATTACCTCCGGTGATTGTTGAAGTCGGATCAATCAGAATTCTTCTATCCTTTACAACAATTTCTTCCATCTCATACGGTTTCTCTTCCAGAACCAGTTCACCAGTGTAAGTTGTCTTTCCTAATCTTACCTGAATACTATCTATTGTTACTGGGCGATAAGCAATGTGAGTTATTTTAGCTGTATAAAAACCGGGAGGAAGCAATACTAGATTGAAGGAACCATCTTTAGCTGTTTGGGTTGATCGGATACCCTGAAGATCCGGAGAACTTACACTAATGAGCACGCTTAAGATAGCTAAACCATTTTTATCTTCCACCCTTCCTTCAATTTTACCTGTTACTTCCTGTGCAGATAATTCAAATTGCCAAATAAAAATTAAACTTAATAAAATTAAAAAAACCTGCTTTGATTTTTTCTTTATTTTCTGGATATGACTTTGGGGAAATGTCTGGTAAGGCAAAATTAAAAGCAGCAAGAAGAGCAAAATGCAATATCTGGTTGGGTCCCTCATTTGAGTAATATCTAATTACTTCAATTGAAACTTGTTAAGAAAAATTCAGAGTTACAAGCGGGATAGGGGTGATGATTGGCTGGAAAATAAAAAAGGCGACCCCGTCGGATCGCCTAAAACCCGGCTAATTACAAGATTATCAGGTTATTCTTATTAAATAACTCTTTTATTTGGAAGCCAGCTTTATTTTATAAGTAATCTCTTCCTCACCGCGTTTAACAATCACATCCACAACATCACCAGGAACAAAATCACCCAGCGCGTAAGTGAAGTCGTAAATATTGGAAATCTTTTTCCCGCCGAAAGAAATTATTATATCACCTCCCTGTAATCCTGCAAGCTGAGCAGGACTTCCTTCAGAAACTCCGCTGATTTTATAACCATCAACATTACTTGCGAAATCTGGGACAGTACCGACATAAACTTTTCTTGTAAACATCTGTCCGGTTTGCTTTTTCTCAACTAATAAATAATCAGGACGCTCAGGAGTGTTGTCAATATCTAATGCAATATTATAAACGTAGTCTAGGATTTTTTCCTCTCCATCAAAATTAATTTTCTCTGTATCGTCAGATGGTTTGTGATAATCTTCGTGAGTACCGGTAAAGAAAAAGAGAACCGGAATTTTTGCCCCATAAAATGAAGAGTGGTCGCTTGGACCAAATCCTTCATCGTTAAAAGTAAGTTTAAAACCATATTTGTTTTCTTTGTTTAATAAATCTTTCCAGTTCGANGAAGTCCCGGTTCCGTATACAATTAAAGAACTGTCTTTCAATCTTCCGATCATATCCATATTTATCATTGTTACAGCATCTGCAGCAGGGAAGGGGAGATTGTTCACTAAATAATTTGAGCCAAGTAGGCCGAGCTCTTCTCCGGAGAAAGTAAAAAATGCAACGCTTCTTTTTAATTTATCTTTTTGTGAAGCAAATTTTTCTGCCAGCTCTAAAACACCTGTTGTACCTGATGCATTGTCATCTGCACCATTGTGAATCTGCGGTTTATCGCCGCGATAAAGTGAGCCTTCACCGCCCATTCCCAGATGGTCGAAATGCGCACCGATGATTACCCATTCATTTTTTAGCTCAGGATCATTACCCTCGATAAAACCACCGACATTCCAGCTGACTGCTTCTACTTCTTTTACTTCTGTCGTAATTCTTGCGGAGGAATTTTTTAATTCGAAAGAAGAAGGTTTCTTGGTCTCAATAATTTTATCATAAACTTCTTTGAAGTTGATTCCCTCTGACTGCATCAGTTGTTCTATAAAACTTCTCTTGACACTCACCGCAGAGAAACCACCAACTGAACCGCCTCTGTCGAAACTAAATTCAACAAGGTCATCGATTGTTTTATTTTCATCATAAGGGTTAACAAAGATGATAGCCGCTGCACCTTTATCTCTTGCAACCGAAGCTTTTTTTCTTAATGGAGAGTGAGCATCGAATTCAGAATGGGGAACATTTGGTTCGGGAGTATCCCGGAATACTATTACAATTTTGTCTTTCACATTCAATCCTTCGTAGTCATCATATTTGAGGTCGGCTGCTGAAATTCCAAAACCCGTAAAAACTAATTTTCCATTTACCTCCGCGTTACCAGAAAAAGGAACAGTGATATAATCCTCTTTAAGCTTCGGTTTAACTTCACTTTTATTTGTTAATAATGAAAGATTGTTTTTATCAGTCAGCTCGATTGTTTTGATGAACGGAAATTCCTGAAGAAAATCTCCATTGAATAAGGGTTCCAATCCACAATTTTTAAATTCATCACTTATGTAGATTGCGGCTGCCTTTATTTCTTTAGTTCCACTGTCTCTACCTTTCAATTCATCCGATGCAAGAAATGTAATATGCTGTTTTATTTCTTCAGCAGTTATTTCCGGGTTAGAAATAGACTGTGAATAAGTTGAGATATATGTGAAAAGAATTAAACTTATAACTAAGATTTTTTTAAAAATTTTGTAATTCATTTTTTCCCTTCTAAAAATTATTCAGAAATTATTTATTAATCACCGGTATCCGGTGCCCGGTATCAAGTTACCAACATCCAGCATCCAAAATCCAGTAACTACTCCACCCAGTCCGAAATAAAAACATTTGTATCGCCTTCTTTTTTATTGAATCTATTAGAACAAAACACAAGCTGCTTTCCATCTTTTGTGAACATCGGAAAACCATCAAAGGTTTCATTGAAAGTAATCTGTTCTAACCCTGTTCCATCAATGTTAATTAAATACAGATCAAAGTTCCGCCCATTTTCACTTTTAATGTTGGAAGAAAAAATTATTCGCTTTCCATCAGGATGAAAGAAAGGAGCAAAACTTGCTTTCCCAAAACTTGTAATCTGCTGCTTATCTGAACCGTCTGAGTTCATCACATAAATTTCGAGGGTTGTTGGACGGAACATCCCGTTCTTAGCAAGGTCCTCATAATCTGCAAGTTCTTCAGCAGTTTTTGGTCTGCTTGCTCTAAAAACAATTTTACTTCCATCATTAGAAAAAAATGCACCACCATCGTATCCTTTTTCAAAAGTGAGCCTTGTTTGATTTGAGCCATCAATATCCATTACATAAAGTTCCGGATCTCCATCTCGTGTTGAAGTAAAAATAATTTTATCTCCTTTAGGAGAAACAGTCGCTTCGGCATCGTAACCGCTTGATGAGGTTAGTCGTTGGACATTGGTACCATCAGCATTAGAGGAAAATATATCGAACGAGTCATATAATTTCCAGGCGTAACCCTTAGAGCGATCCGGGGGTGGAGGACATTCATCACCCGCGAGGTGAGTAGATGCATAAATTATTTTTTGATCGCCGGGTAAAAAGTAAGAGCATGTTGTTCTTCCTTTACCAGTTGAAACCAATCGCTTATCACTCCCGTCAATGTTCATTGTAAAAATCTGATCGCATTTCATATCGCCTACAGTTGATTGAAAAATTAATTTCTGTTCATCAAAGGAAAGATAAGCTTCAGCATTTTCACCGCCATCTGTCAACATTCTGATATTGCTAAGATGCTTTTCACCCTCAAATTTGTAATCATCATCCTGTGCATAGCTGACAAGCGCTAAACATATTGTGAAAGTCGAAATCTTAATTAAAAGAATTATTTTTTCCATTTTATTTCCTTAATTTTATTCAGGGACGTGAACCAAGAAATATTTTTTTGCAGATTTACCGATTGATAATGCTTCCTTCATTGTCATATGCATATCATCCGGGGTTTCATTATCATGGCCAGCTTCCAGAACGGCCAGATCAGCATTTCGGGCGTGAACAACGAGCTCTTCGCAGTAAGCGGTATCTCCGCCATAACAAATAGTTTTACCATCGAAAACAAAATTATACCCAAGTGCAGGAACCTGTCGTGTTTTGCCAGATGATAAATGTTCTTTGTGAATTACAGGAAAAGGTTTAACGGTGATATTATTTGTTGTGAATCCACTGGATTTTTTTATGGTTTTTAGATTTATCTTGTAAGTGATAGAACGGGAATAAACCTTTTTAAATGCGTTGTATATACTTTCTATTTCAACGCAGCCATCAGGATAATGTATTGTAAGTGGTGATTTCTTTTGCATAACTCTTAGATACGTGAGCAGGGACCAGACACCGCCAACATGATCATGATGTCCATGCGTAATGAAAACATGTGATATATCTAAAAGATTTTTCACTCCGATTTCTTTGTTCAGATCTCTTAGAATTCCATCGCCAGGATCAACAACGAAATGACAATCACCCGCTTTAAGTAATATTCCGGTAGCAATGTTCGGAATAGAACAGAAAATTTTAATAGAGAATTCTTTCTTTTTCCAGTGTAGAGGATATTTTTGTTCTGTCATCTTTGTCTGGATTGTTTGCATTTTTTTGGATCTTTACATCTTGCAAAAATATTGAAGGAATAACTCTCAAAGTTAAATCCCAAATCTTCACTTATTTCTTCTGGTAGCTGTTTTACTCTCGGATCGGCGAATTCAATTATCTTTCCGCAGTCAACACAAATAAGATGATCGTGAATCTGTCGTTTAAAGCTGCTTTCAAATCGATTTACTTTGTCCCCAAAATTCCGTTTGGAAAGAAGATTACATTGTTCAAGAAGTTCAAGCGTTTTATAAACTGTAGCCCTCGAGACTCTTGAGTTTAAATTTTTCATCAGAACATAAAGATCATCAGCTCCGAAATGCCCTTCATATTCAAGTGCAGCCTCAAGTACTTCAAATCTTTCAGAAGTTATTCTGTTTTTACCAGCTTTTAAAAAATTCCTGAATATTTCTTCGGCTTGTTTGTTTTTCAATTCTTTAATCTAAAATAATATTAAGTAATACTTTCTCCTCGAGGCACATACAAAATAAAGAATTTTGTTTAAGAATTAAATGTTTCATTGGATTCCGAAATATCTAAGACCATTGACCGCTATAAAAGTCATAATGTATGCTAACGATGTAAAAATAAAAACCTGCAGCAAAGGTATTTTCCATCCTCCGGTTTCCTTTCGGGATACTGCAACTGTTGACAGACATTGAAGCGCGAATATGAAAAACACAATCAGTCCCACGGATGTAGCAATCGTAAAAAGTTTCTCTCCAGTCGATTCAATCTTTGCATTTCTTAGTGAGTTGAGCAACGTGCTCTGGTCCTCGCCATTTTCTGAAGTAACCTTAAATGTCAAGGCGAGAGAGGAAACGAATACCTCACGTGCTGCAAATGCTGAAATTAAGGATACACCGATTCTCCAATCCATTCCTATAGGTGACATAAATGGCTGAATAAATTTTCCTAAATCGGATGCGTATGAGTGCTCTAATCTTTCAGCNCGTTCCAAATTTTGCACCTGTTCAGTGGTCAATCCAGCAGATTCAACTACTGGATTAATTTTTGGGAAAAAAGTTAAGAACCAAAGTATTAATGAAAAACCTAGGATAATTGGACCGGCNCTTAGTATGTATTGTTTTGAACTATTATAAGTATGGTTGATTACAGCACTTAATTTTGGAATTCTGTAAGCTGGCAATTCAAGTATAAAGGATGATGAACCTGATTCGTTGAAAATTCTTTTTGAAAACTTGTTAATTATCCATGCTACTATGATAGAATTGATAACACTGAATAAGTAAATCCCTCCAAGTATAATCCCACCAAGCCATGACATATCTTTTGGAATCAGGTAAGCTATAAGTAATGCAAACACTGGCAGCCTGGCACTACAACTCATCAACGGAATAATGAAAATAGTAAACAATCTTTCTTTACGATTAGGAATTGTTCTTGCGGCGATCATTGCAGGAATAGCGCACGCAAAGCCTGAGAGCATTGGAACAAATGATCTTCCATTAAGACCTATCTTAGATAGCGGTCTGTCAATTAACATAGCTCCACGGGCAAGATAGCCTGAGTCTTCTAACAATCCAAGAATCAAAAATAAGATTAAGATTTGCGGAACAAAAACCAGAACTGAGCCTGTGCCAGAAATTATTCCGTCAGATATTAAAAACGTAAACCAGCCGGGTTTAAAATTTTCGACAACGAGTGTATTAAGATTTCTAAATAATTCATCAACAAGATTCATCAAGGGTTGAGCAAGCCAGAAGATACTAGTAAATGTAAGTCCCATAACAACAAGAAAAACTAAAAATCCCCAAAATCTGTGAAGCAACACTTTATCAATTTTTAGTGTATGTTCATCTGGGGCAAGCCTAGTGGTTTTATCCTGTAAAATATTTAATTCATTATTAGCCGAATCCAGTTTAATCTTTTCACTACTATCCAAAGATATATAAGCATCGTAAACAATGTTTTCAATTTCATTAAACGTATCTACTAGAGTTTTTTTGTTTTCCAGAGAACTATACGGCGTAATATTTTTTTTATCAGATACTTTTATTCGCTCCAAGTTTGAGTTAATTAATTGAATTAAGTTTTCAATACCCTGCTTTGTCCTTCCATTGATTGCAACTACATCACAGTTTAAAGCCTTACTTAACTTATTCTCTGAAATTTTCAGACCTCGTTTAGCTAAAATATCTGTCATCGTCAGAACAATAATCACATTAAATCCTGAAGTTATTAGTTGCTTTGGTAAGAGCAGATGCCTGGATATCTGGCAGGAATCAATTGTAGCAATTAGTAAATCCGGTACACCGAGTTTTGGATGTGAATATAAAGAGTCGACAGATATTTTTTCATCAATGGATTCGGGAATAAGACTTACAATACCAGGGGAATCTAAAAGCTCTGCGTTGATATTGTACTTTGATAAAATTCGACTTGTATAATATTCAACTGTCGAGCCCGGGTAATTTACAGTCTTGTAATTTTTGCCGCTTAGGAGATTGAATAAAGTAGTTTTGCCTGAATTGGGTGGTCCAACTAATGTTATTAATGGAACCTGAAGTGCAATGTCGGTTCTCATTTTAACTTAATGCAGCCAGCTTCACTTTTTCTAATAGCTATTAAAGTACCTCTGATAGAAATGGCAATTGGGTCATTAAATGTGGATTTAGAAATTAGCTCAATTGTTTGACCGGGTGTAAAACCATGCTCTAATATTCTCTTGCTGGAAGGATGGGAAACATCAATTTCTGAAATTATTCCCTTTTCTCTGTAATTTAATTCAGCTGCAGTTCTCATTTTCTTCAGTCGCTTTACAAACTATTAAGATTTAATCTACATAAAAATAAGGAAGAGTGACGAGATTGTCAATAATTTCAACCGAAGAAAGTAAATTTTCCTTAGAAAGTTTGTCACGTCGTTTACACTGAGTTGAATAAAAACCCTCGCTATCGGCATAAAAATTGTCTCATTTCAATCTTACTTAACAAAAAATGTTTTCAAATTGAGTGATATCACTATAAATAATCCTGTCCTTCAACCAACTTCAAAACCTTCACATTTCCCAGCCAATAACAGTGATCAGGTCTTCTATAATTATGATTGCAAAACCAAAAACTACAATTTTATTACTCCCGGTGTGAGCAAGTTGTTGGGTTTTAATGTTAGTGAATTAAATGAAATGAAGTTTGAAAAAATAATAATTAGTGAATATGAAGAATTCAAGACAAAATATCCTTTAAACGGAAAACCAGACGGTGCACAAATCGAAGAAGGATTAACCCTTTATTTAGTAGAAACTAAAAGTAGTCAGCGTAAGTGGATTGAGGATAATTCTATTTCGATATATGACTCAGGCGGTGCTGAAACAACTCGAATGGGTTTGCTAAGGGATGTTGGTGAGAAACAGCACGAAGAAAAGTTGAAACAAATAATTCTTGAGATTCTGGAATCGGCTAATTCTGAAAAAAATTTAAGTGAGTTGTTCCGGTTTATACATTCCTCGATAAAAAAATTAATGAAGGCAGATAACTTCTACATTGCATATTATAAAAGAGATTCTGATCTTCTAACGTTTCCTTATTTTGTGGATGAGATTGATAATGATTCATCTTCCAAGAAACTTGGTAAAGGTCTTACTGAATACGTATTAAGAACAGGCAAATCAGCATTGATTGATTTGAAGAAAGACGAAAAGTTAAGGAAGAAAGGTGAAATTGAATTGATCGGACCACAGTCACCGATTTGGTTAGGCGTACCTTTAAAAATTAAAGAGAAAACAATTGGTGTATTGGTTGTTCAGGATTATAAAGATGCAAGCACATACACTCCCGCTCATCAACAAATACTTGATGTTATTTCCTATCCGATTTCCCGAGCAATTGAAAGAAAAATTGTTGAAGAGGAACGTAAAGAGATGATAGTTAAACTTAAAGAAATGAATACATCTAAAGACAGGCTGTTTTCATTAATTTCACACGATTTAAGGTCACCGTTTAATTCCTTGCTTGGATTTGCAGAAATTTTAAGAACTGATTTTGATAATCTTACTCATAGAGACATTAAAGAATATATAAATGTAATTAATGATTCATCCAATACGCTATTCGAGATGACAAATAACCTCCTGCACTATTCAAGGTTACAGTTGAATAAGTATGATTATATCCCGAAGAAAGTACTTTTAAATGAAGTACTTAATGAAGCTGTAGAATCTTTAAAATATAGAATTCAGAAAAAAAAGACCTCAATAAGAGTTGAGTTAAAACAAAATTATAATCTTGTTGCAGATGAAGAAATGCTTATTACAATCTTCAGGAATATAATTTCAAATGCATTAAAATTTTCTCACCAGCAAAGCACAATTAATATTTTTGCTGAAGAAGCGACAGATAGTGTCACTAATAATCTTACAGCTCAAATCAGCATTACTGATGAGGGCATCGGAATTTCTGAAGAAAACCAGATTTTAATTAATTCCGGAGTTATGTTTTCTACGCAGGGAACTGAAAAAGAACCTGGTTCTGGTTTAGGGCTATTGCTCACAAAAAAATACGTGGCTTTGAACAAAGGGAAGTTTGAAATTATCAGCTTTGAAGGACAGGGAACAACTGTTGTTATTACTTTTCCCAGTCTTAAAACTTAGTTTTAATCATCATTTTTTATTTATCCGACCATTAACCAGGCTCAATTTATTTTTACGATTACGGTAATTTTTACACAAATTTCATAATTCTTAAGTAAAAGACTGCAAATAAAAATTTCTTGCTTTCATTCGGATAAAGGGAGGAAGCTTTTGTGAATATGATAACTTATGTGAGTCTTATGTTTTGAACTAAATACATTCTTATATAAATCTTTTTTTTTGAATTATTTTTAAATTTCTGACCAATTAGATGTAAACTTTTCTTAACTATTATTTGAACGACACAAGAGATAAGGCTTTATTGAGTATTTTAACGTCAAAAGTGGCATTGAATATGTTAAATGTGGTCGGTTGAGTTTGTTCAATTAATCATCTTGGAGCACAAAAATGGAAATTGCAAAAATTGCATTTTTAGAAACATATACTTCTGAAGAAGGTGGAGGAATCATCGGCGCAATTCTGGTAACTGATGCAGAAACTAAACCGTTGGAATTCAGAGTTACTTCTCCAATAAAACCAACAGGATTTCAGAAAACATTATATGGTGATGTACTTGTTGAGCATATTTTAGTTGAATTAATTTCCGTTCCACTGCTAAGTGCTATAAATGAACACGTTGATTTGATATTAGTTAAAGATCCTTTCTTTCTAGGAGCGAATAATAAACAGGGGATAAGAGTGGTTAGAGTTTTTAATGAATCGGATGGCAAATCGCGTGGCAGCCTAAAAGCTGAAGCCATTGCTTTCCCGGGAACAGGTGCTGGAAAAATGATGATTGAAACTTCCA
>JGI20213J14113_1000237_pt1 | contig 12339 bp, 12 predicted proteins | sample WetSurMetagenome_3_FD_14113 | JGI IMG/M metagenome (IMG submission 14113) | reverse complement strand
TGGCTGTGAAGGATATGCAAGAGTTGATTTCAGAATGAACAATCAAAACGAATTGTACTGTCTTGAAGTGAATACGTTACCGGGAATGACTGCGACGAGTTTAGTTCCGAAAGCAGCTAAGGCGGTTGGAATTTCATTTGAAGAATTGATAAAAAGAATTATTCAACAAGCACTTCAGGTATGATGGCAAAGGGAAAAAGAAAATTTGTGTTTTATTTGTTTATTGTAATCATAGTCATTGGTATTATCTATATTTTCTTTAATGAACGCGGTGTTAGTAAATATATTGGATTGAAGAGTCAGGTTGATTCAATGCAGGTTGAGCTTGAGCAAGTTAAGTTAGAGAACGAACGACTAAAAAATGAAATTGATTCATTGCAAAAAAAGATTCCTGCTAAGATGGAGCAAGTTGCCAGAGAAAAGTACAATATGAAGCGTGAAGGCGAGATTAAAATTGAAGTCGAAGAAAAGTGACATCCACGTAAAAATTCCCTCCACTCCACTTGCTGACAGAGTAAGACCAAAATTGTTAACAGAATTTTACGGACAGGAACATCTTGTCGGAGAAGGCAAACCAATCCGGCTGATGATTGAAAGTAAAAATATTAGTCCTTTTATTCTATGGGGCCCTCCTGGTACGGGTAAAACAACTCTCGCACAAATAATCGCAGAAGAAACTGATTCCAAGTTTTACCAGATTAGTGCGGTATCTGCAGGAGTAAAGGAAGTCAGAAATGTCATTCAAATAGCAGAACACAATAAAAGTCTTGAACTGCGAACAATTCTTTTTATTGATGAGATTCACCGATTCAACAAAGCACAACAGGATGCACTGCTTCATTCAGTTGAAACGGGATTGATTATTTTGATTGGTGCAACTACTGAAAATCCTTCTTTCGAAGTAATCCCCGCACTTCGCTCAAGAGCAAGAGTTTATGTTTTGAATGAGCTTTCGAAAAACGACCTTCATAACATTCTTCAAAATGCTATCTCAAAAGATTTATTTATTTCTGCTTTTGATCTTGATTTAACCGATGAAGATTATCTTCTTTATCTATCCGGTGGTGATGCTCGAATAATGCTCAGCATTTTTGAGTCTGCGGCAATTCAGGAAATGGACAAAAATAAAATTGTAATCACAAAAGGCCTTCTTGATAATATCATTCAAAGAAAAAATGTTGTTTATGATAAAGGCGGAGAAGAATATTACAATTTAATTTCAGCATTCATTAAAAGTGTACGTGGCAGTGATCCTGACGCTGCACTATATTGGCTTGCACGAATGCTTGAAGGCGGAGAAGATCCATTGTTTATTGCCCGAAGATTGATTGTTCTTGCTTCAGAAGATATCGGCAACGCTTCACCAAACGGATTAGTATTAGCTGAGGCAGCATTCGGTGCTGTAGAAAAAATAGGGATGCCTGAAGCGAGAATTATACTTGCACAGTGTACAACTTATCTTGCATCAAGTCCGAAGAGCAACGCGTCCTATATGGGAATTTCAAAAGCAGAGCAGGAAGTAAAAACTCAACAAGTTTATTCAGTGCCGAATCATCTTCGCAACGCACCAACCAAATTGATGAAAGAACTTGGCTACGGCGAGAAGTACAAATACCCGCACGATTATGACAACAATTTTCTGCTAGAAAAATATTTTCCTGAAGAGATGGATGGAAAGCAGTTTTATTTCCCAACAGATAACGGTCAGGAAAAAAATCTTAAAGATCGACTTAAAGCATTATGGAAAGATAGAAAAAAGTATTAAAGCCCTCTCCTTCGGAGAGAGTTTGGGAGAGGCATTACAGTAACGCAAACATCTTCCCCGGCAGCTGCTTAACTAACCCTTTAAATTCCAGTGATAATAAATTAACGAGACATTCTGATGTAGTCATATTTGCTAAAGCGGCGATTCTATCTATCTGAAGCGGTTCAGAGTTTAGCACATTTATTAGCTTTTCCTCAAATAAACTTAGATCAACCTGCTGCTTCGGGATGTTCTTTCCCAACACTGGTTTTAATTTTAACTCAAGCTCATTTATTACATCCTCTGCTGAAGTGATTAACTCTGCTTCGGATTTTTGAATTAGCAAATTTGTGCCTTCTGATAATCTAGCTCCGACATTACCCGGCAAAGCAAAAACTTCTCTGTTCTGATCAAGAGCAAAAGCTGCGGTCTGCATTGCACCTCCGGAAGTTGTTGTTTCAATAACAATTACTCCTAAACTTAACCCGGAAATAATTCTGTTACGTCTGGGGAAATTTTGTGCATCGGGCTTTGTACCTAATGTAAATTCACTTACAACAACTCCGGTCTCAGCAATTTTCTCAAACAGCTTTCTATTTTCAGCAGGATAGATCACATCTAATCCGCTGCCTATTACGGCGATAGTTCTTCCTCCTGATTTTATCGCAGAATTGTGAGCAATTGAATCTATTCCTCTTGCCATTCCGCTGATAACAGTAATTCCCTGTTTTGACAAGTCCATTGAAATTTTTTCTGCCAGGACTTTCCCGTAATTAGTCGGCTGGCGGGTTCCAACTACTGCAATTGAGTATTGATCGCTTTCAGTAAACTCACCAAGCATATAGAATAGTATAGGAGGGTCATAAATTTTTTTTAATAGTGGTGGATATTCCTGATCCCATATAGTAATCAGTTTGCCCCCGAGCTTCTCTAATTTCTTTAATTCCTTTTCAGTGAATTTTTCTATTTCATCTCTTTCGTGCGATGCTTTTCGAATTCTCTTAGCCAGGTTCGTACTTATTCCTTCAACATTCATTAATGATTGGTAATCTTCGTCGAGAATATTTTTTGTGCTTTTGAATTTTGCGAGCAGGTTCCGAATTTTCCCCGGACCGATTCCTTCAATTGATAAAAGAAGAAACAGATCAGTTAGCTGTTCAAAATTTAACTTACTCACTTTGAAAACATCTTATTTTTTAGAAGTGTACTATTCGTTCACGTCAATTGAATCTACAACTGCAACAACTATTGAATGAACCGGTGCATTTTTATGTCCGAGTATCTGCTGAACTGCTTTACCTTCCTGGACAAGTAAAACAGTATCGCCAATTCCGGCATCAACAACATCAATTGCCACAACATCGTTTTTGCCAACGTAGTTATCTTTTAAGTCTATTGGATGAACGAGCAATAATTTTTGCCCTACAAGGTAAGAATTTTTCTGGGTTGAAACCAGATTTCCCTTAACTTTTGCCAGAATCAATTTCGTTATCCTGGGACTCTTCCTTCTCCGCTTTTTTCCTAAAGAAAATAGAGAGTGGAAAAATGATTATATAAGCTATGAAAAGTAAGATAGGAGATATTACTAAAGATGAAACGCTATTCCATGGGCCGATTGTCATAAAATAAAATCCAACAATTGTAACAACCAATCCAAGTGCTAGGAGATAGTAATTTTTTTTCTCCCAGTAAATATTAAATGGGGAAACCGAAGTTTTTTTTGTCTGCTTTATTGCTCTCTTCTTAATCTTAGTTGCCATAATTACTCCTTAAAATAAAATAAAAAGCCCAGCGATGGGGGACCACTGGGCTCGACTCTGTTACATCAAAGGGCAGGGGAGAACCCTTTGAAAGAGTCGTTTGAAATATATATACGATAAGTGTTATTTGTCAAGTATTAGCTATTTACTTATTTGATAAACTATTTTTCTGATTGTATCAAACTGAAGATACGGATATTCTTCGCGAATTGCATCAATTGCATCGCCGGCACTTATTTTACCAGCCCTCAGGCTTTTAAATTTTTTTCTGATCTGATAATCGCGAACTGCTTTTTCGTCAATTAATCCATGAGCCTCAAGAAGTTCAAAAATCTCGTCACTGATTAATTCAGACAGAGGATTGTCTATTTTTGCTTTTATTTGATTCATCTCAGCTTTCCTTTCTTTTTGTTTATAATTATCGCTGCATTGTTACAGTATCGAATGTTTAGAATAATTCCTCCGAATTTTGTTCCTTTAATTTAAAACTAAAAAACCGACCAGAGAAGTTCCCTAAAATCGGCGTAAATCTGCTACTCTGGTAATAAAAGTCCCTAATAAATGTTTTTATTAAAATAGTAGCAAATCAATCAATAAATTATAATATCCCTTAATTTTTGCTGTAAATATAGTAAATAAATAAATTAAATCAAGAAGGATTTTATAGTCGACTAAATGAAAAATGACAGAAAATGTATTTTTCTTAATGAAAATAGTGCAATGAAGTAAGTTTTTCCTTGAAACAAATAGTCAAAGCAATAGTTAGCAAAGAGAACCAGCAGGAAGTTATGATGTTCAGTTTGCTGTAAACGGATCAACGAGCGGAATATTTTTCTACCGGTTGCAATCAGGTGATTTTGTAGAATCGGAAAATATGATACTTCTAAAATAAATTGAGCTCAAGCTGCCAAAAAAGTTTTTTTTATAGATTGAACACATTAAACTGCACTTGTAATCCCACTCATTTCCCGTTGATCGTGTAAAACAAATTGGTTAGGTTATTTTTTTAGAAATGTCATATTTAAGTTATATTAAATTTTGAATTTTTGAACATTAGTCAATTTCCTAAATAAATAACTTTCTGGTGTCAATGAATAATTCCTCAGAACCTAATGAGTTAGGAAAACCTGGAGAAACTAAGAAAACTGGTAATTCATTTGTTGAATTCTTAACCGTAACTATTAAATATAGGTGGTTTCTTTTTTGGTTCGTTTTTCTTATTACTTTTGGTGCACTCCTTTTTGCTTTACTATCTGATAAGTGGTATAAATCTACAGTATCTGTATTGCCTGCAGAAAAATCTGATTTTTTAAGTGCGTTCAGCGGATTAACATCACTAGCAAAGAATTTCTCACCATCGAAGGGTTTGGCTGCATTGACAGGAAACACTGAGTTGGATAGATATATCGCAATTCTTAGCAGCAGAACTATGGCAGATGATGTCATTAAAAAATTTAATCTCATAAAGGTTTATGAATTGGAGGACGTTGAGTATGAAAAAGTTTTAAAGGCATTTAATTCAAATCTTGAAATTTATATCCAGGATGAGGGAAATCTGACTGTGGGTGTTCTAGATAAAGATCCTAAGCAAGCTGCTGATATTGCCAATTATATGGTAACTAAATTGAATGAAATCAATACCAATTTAAGTGTAACCAACGCAAAAGCAAATAGGGAATTTATTGAGAAACGATATTTTCAGAATGTTGAAGATATCTCCCGATTGGAAATTGATATGAAAACATTTCAAGAAAAGAATGGTGTTATAGCTGTGCCCGAGCAATTAGAAAGTAATATTAAATCAATGTCAGAAATTTTTTCTCAGCAAGCAATGAAAGAAATAGCAGTTAATGTACTGAAAAGGTCGTACGGTGAAGAGAGCCCTACAACACAAAGAGCCGAGATAGAATTACAGGAGATAAATCTCAAAATTAACAATCTTATTGGTTCGGGAATGATTGTGGACGGATCTAAATTAATAATACCATTTAAACAAGCTCCCAAGCTGGTAAATAGTTATTTAAAAATTTATCGTGATTTAGAAATTCAGTACAAGATATTAGAATTTGTGCAGCCAATGTATGAACAGGCAAAAGTCGAAGAAGTTAGAAACTCACCTTCAGTATTAATATTGGATAAAGCCTACCCACCTGAAAGAAAATCAAAACCCAAAGGATCATTGTATGCATTAGTTGCATTTATTGCCTCGACTCTTGTTGGGTACTTCATAATTTATACTTTGGTTTTATTTAAGAAAATTAAAAAATCTGATCCGGATAATTACTCGTATATTACATCATCATTAGGGAATGACCTAGCTAAGTTTAAATTGAAGGGGAAAAAACAACGGCCGGATAATTAGTTTAATTTTTTTCAAATTAATTAATATGCTTTCTGAATAATGTTGTGTTGTTCAACCATTCACATCTGATCACAAGAAACAAAAATGATTACTAATGAAAATACTTCAGGTGAATAATGTTTATGGGGATAAAGGGGGAGCAGAAAAAGTATATTTTAATTCAATTGATTTATTAAAAAAAAATGGTCATCAAGTCATTCCGTTCAGTATAGGCACATCTAATAAGGAATCAGCAGAATACCATTCTAATTTTATTAATGACAGAAGTTGGCTGCATAACAAATTTTTCTCATTTGAAGCACAAGCTAAATTAAAAGAAATCATTTTAAGAGAAAAACCAACAATTGCTCATCTCCATAATATTATTGGTGGAGTAACCTATTCGATCATTCCAGTGCTGAGGAAAAACAAAATACCAATTGTTTCCACCGTACACGATTTTAGAATATTGTGCCCGGCTTTTGTTTTTGTAGACAGTAAAAATGAAATTTGTGAAAAATGTAAAAACGGCCAATACTATAATTGCGCTTTGAATAATTGTTCCAGACGGGGTAAAATTAAAAGTGTAATGCTTTCTGCTGAAAGTTACTTGCGGGATTATTTCATTCCATATTATAAAAAAATTAATTCTTTTATTGCTGTAAGTAAATTTGTCAAAAACAAACTGCTGGAAGTACATCCCGAATTAAACAATAAAGTTTCAGTCAATTATAATTTTTCGAATGAGTTTTCAAGTGAAATTAAAAAGGGTGATTACTTTATTTATTTTGGAAGATTGGCAAGAGAAAAAGGGCTCCCCGCTCTATTAAAAGCATTCAGACAATTAAAAGATTTAAAATTAGTACTTGTTGGAGATGGTGAGTTGAGACAGCAGATTGAGTTGGAAAAAACTCCTAATGTAAAAATTTTAGGATTTAAATCAGGAGATGAATTAAAGTCACTGATCAAAAACTCATATTTCGTAATTGCTTCATCAGAATGTACAGAAAGCAGTTCAATGATAACTATTGAAGCTAATTCTTTAGCTAAACCCGTAATAGGAGCGGATATTGGAGGGATTTCAGAATTAATAGCTGAAGGGGCAACTGGTTTCTTATTTGAATCCAGGAATCTCAGGTCATTGATAAAGGCTCTGGTAGATTCAATACAATTAGATTCTGACAAATATAAAAATATGTGTAATAATGCTTACAATTTTGCTCTTAGTAATTTTTTACCAGAACTTCATTATCAAACATTAATAAGTATTTACGAAAATACTCTGCACGGCTTTGANTAATGAAGAAAATGAATAAAATATTTGATTTAGGAATTTAATGTGATGTCACAGGCTGTTCGGATCAGGAGAAATTATTTCTATTCAGTTCTTTCAATTTCTTCAAGACTAATTTCTAATGTAATTGTTTTTTGGATCATTGCCAGATTTTACGGACCTGTTCTGTTTGGTCAATTTGCATTCGCACAAACTCTCGCCACAATCTTCATCATTTCAGCTGATTTTGGTTTCGATATTTTGCTCACTAACGAAGTAGCAAGAAATAAAGACAAAGCATTACAATATTTTCAGCAGTATTTCACACTTAAGTTAATTTTTACTTTACTATCAATGGCTGGAATGTGGCTGTTTGCAATTTTTAATGACTTTAGTTTTTATGCTACGACACTAATTATAGTATTCAGCTTATATATGGTATTCACTGCACTCACAAATTTTTTATTTGCACTTTATAAAGGGTTTGAAAAGCTTGAGTACGAAACCAGAGTTTCACTTTTTATTAATGGTGCGTTACTTATATGTGTACTTGTTCTGATTATTAGTAAAGTTGATATTTTGTATATAGCCTATACGTTTGCAATCACCAGAATGTTAGGATTCGTTTTTGGAATTAAATTCGCAGCCATAGTTCTTAAAAGTATTCGATTTAGGCTACAACTTCCAAAATTCAAGGAAGAAAGGAATAAAATTGTTGTATATGGATTACACCTGGTTTTTAGCTATTTGTTTTTTCAATTAGACACAATCCTACTTGCTATATGGAAAAGTGATTATGATGTAGGAATCTATCAGTCAGTTTTTAAGATAATCTTGATATTTCTAACACTGCCAGAAATTTTTGTGAACACATTACTACCTGTTCTCTCAAGATTAAATGTTGAAAACCATTCCCAATGGGAAGGGGTTGGATACTTAATGAATAAACTATTGTTTATTGTTATCATTCCAGTTTCTTTAATTCTTTTTGTCTTTGCCGATAAAATTATTGTTTTAATTTATGGAGCACAAAATTATCAAGATGCTATTCCTATCCTAAGAATCTTTTCAATCATTCTGTTTGTGAGGTTTAATTTGGAGACTTATGCATTGATGTTAACCACAGCGAACAGGCAGAAAATCAGAATGTATGTCGTAATTATTGCCAGCGCTTTAAACATTTGTCTTAATTATTTTGCCATTCCCAAATATGGTGCGTACGGAGCAGCTATTGTTTCCCTGATGACTAATACCGTTGTTGGAATAATATACATAGCTTCGACACTTCCGCTGTTCTATAAGTGGATGATAAATGCGAGAATGATTTCGTTATTAACAATAGCTTTAATTGTGGCTTTAGCTATCTGGTTTTTTAATAGTATGATTCTTTTTTACATATCTCCGATATTAGCAGGTGTGTACTTATTATTAGCTTATAATTTTCTATTATCTGAAGAAGAAATACAATTAATTTTTTCTGACAGGTTTAGAATTCCGCGAATTAATTTTAAATAAAAGTAATTTCGATTATGAGTTGGACCTCATTTATAAGTTTAAGTATATTTTTTGTAATGTTTCTTTCTTTATTTAAGAAAGAAACTGATGTATTTGCTCCTGCCAGGTTATTCATTCTAGTTTGGAGTCTAGCAATTGGTTTAGTTGAATTGAAATTCAGTGGTCTTCAAAAAGTCTGGTCTGCATACAGTTGGATTGTCGTTTTTGTGAACCTTTTCTCTGTTCTTTTGGGAATGTTTATTGTTTTTGTTTTTAACTTTTGGAGAGAAAATAAATCAACATCCGAAATCAGAAATTCAATCACATTGTTCTCAATAAATTCAGACCTTCTTTACAAATTAATTGTAACTCTTTTTTTAGCATATATTATCTCTTATTTAGCTATTTATTTAGTAGTTGGTTTCGTTCCTTTTTTCACTGCCCGTCCCGACATAACAAGAACAAGATGGAATCTCTTTGGTGCTGGATTAATAGTTCATTCAGTTCCAACAATAATGTACCTAATTGTCATATACTACATAAAGGTTCAACGCAATTACATTAAAAAATCTTATCTAACTGCAATTTTAGTAATTACTTTTATTTCTTATCTATTTCTTCTGCAAAGATTCGATCTTGTGATTTTTATAGTGTTAACTGCAGTTTTCTTGTATTATGGAACTAATAAGTTGAAGGGGCGATATGTTCTTTTTTTTGTAATAATAATTATTGCTTTCATGTACGGTATTTCGAATATAAGAGCGAGTAATTTATTTATGGAATACCTTTATTATGGCGGTAAAATGAAATTCAGCAAAGATTATGCAATTTTCACTGAACCATATATGTACGTATCAATGAACATTGAGAATTTTGCCAATGCAGTTGATAAAATCACCACCTTCACTTATGGCTATTACACTTTTGATTTCATTCTAGCACTAACCGGACTTAAACATTGGTTATTCGAGTACGGTAATATCCAGATGTTTCCTTTCTTAATTGATGAATCATACAATACATATACAATGTTTTTTGTTTATTACCGAGACTTTGGAATTCTCGGCTCTTTTATATTTCCTTTATTCTTAGGAATTGCTTCAAGCAGTGCATTTTCAAAATTAAAAAGATCTCCTAATATAAATTCCATTTCATTGTACGGTGTTTTTGTTTTTGTCATAATCTTTTCATTTTTTATTCCCATGTTAAGCTGGTTACATTTTGTTTATAATTTAGCTATAATTTATTTCTTTACGAAGATAATAGTCATTGAAAAATAATTTAACCAGAAGTAAATGAATTTATGAATATTGGAATTGATGCGAGAGTTTTAGAAAAAAAGATGACCGGGATTGGCCGCTATTTACTAGATATCTTAAAAGCTTATGCGCTAGCTGATTTTGGGACTGATGTAACTCTATTTTCCATTAACAAAATTAATTATGAGCTGTTCCCTTTTCGAGAAAGCTCCTACATATTGGTCAACTCCGGAAGTTATAATATTCCCCCGAAGCTTTTTTCACCGTTCTGGCTTAATTTTGTATTGCCTTCCTTAATTGAAAAAAACAAGATTGACATTTTTTTCTCACCCAATCATCTGCTTCCTTTCACCAAGCTGAAATGTAGATCTGTAGTAGTTGTGCATGACCTTCATCATATTACAAATAAAAATAATCACTCTTTTTTTTATCGTAACTATTTGAATTTTCAGCTACCATATTCTGTTAAGAACGCTGATGTTATAGTTTCTATTTCTGAAAGCACAAAGAAGGATTTGATAGATCGATTTAAAATCCCTCCAGAGAAAATTAAAATTATTTATAGAGCTGCTGATAAAAAATTCATTCCGTTAGCCGTGACTGACAAGGAACGAGAAAGATTAAAACTTCCAAATAAATTTGTATTGTATGTCGGTGTGATCGAAAACAGAAAAAACATAATGGGTATCCTCAAAACTGCAGATATTCTCTATGCGAAGAAGCCGGAAATAAAATTTCTACTTGTCGGCAGACCTGGTTACGGATTTAAGGTAATTGAAAAAGAAATCATCAAAAAAAAGAATGTCATTTATCTCAATTATATCGCCGAACAAGATATTGTATTTTTATATAATTCCGCATTCCTATTCTATTTCCCATCTTACAATGAAGGATTTGGTTTACCTCCTCTTGAAGCGATGCAATGCGGGATTCCGGTTTTATGCTCGGATATACCTGCATTAAAAGAAGTTGTTGGAGATAATGGCTTTTTACGTCACCCGGATGATCACAATGGCTTTGCTGAAGACATTATGAAGTTAATTAATGATACGAATCTTTATTCTGAAATGAAACTTCGATCATTAAAACAAGCAAAACTATTTTCGGCAGATGAATCGTTGAATAAATTAGTAACAGTTTTCAAGAATTTAAAAAGTGTTCATTAAAAAATGAATGAGAATGGTTTTTTCTAAAATCAAATAAGGTGCGAAATAATTATAATGCGGCACACTAGAATTAATCCCAGCCAGTTTAATTATTCATGTTCTTATTAATTGACCACAATACTCTTTCAGGCAGAATATTTTTCATCGAATCGTGCGGACAAACTGGTGAATAATAACAATCGCATTTAGGATTTGGTTCGATTACTTCACCTCTCCCATAAAGATAAAATTCATTCTTATTAAAAATATTATTAAAGATAATCGTCTTCTTTTTTAGTCCCATTGCTATATGCATAGCCATCGTAACTGCTGTAACAACCAGATCACACTCATACACCAAAGAAATGAACTTATCCAAATTAAAGTGTCCAAAATATTTTCCACCACTTTTCTCTGCTAGGGTTTGATTCTTTTCGTGTTCTTGTACACCGCCAAGAAAAATAACTTCGTAACCATTCTTTGTCAGATTGATTGCAAGTTCAATCCAGTAATCATTTGGCCATAATCGGGAAGTCCATCTGCCGCCACAGCCTGTATTAAGTCCGATAACTTTTTTTGATTTATCAATATTGCATTCAATTTTATCTTCTTTTACTTCCAGAATATACTCTTCATCATGAAAATCAAATCCGCAAATCTCAAAAATTTCCTGCACATAGTGTTTTGTGTTCTGTTTGCTGATGTCATTAAAAATTCCAGTGAGCCATTTATGCTCTTCAGCTTTGTTCGAGATTGGATGTGCATTCCCAAACTTGTCAATTGTAAAACCAGATTTCTTTTCAGCTTCAATACTTTTAGTCAACGCAATGGCGATTTTATCTTTGTCGAGATTGATTAGCCAATCAAATTTTATCGATTTTAGAATTTGAATATTTTCCGAATTTACATCCAATTTGTAATCGACCCATTCTGAAGAAAGTATATCAGGAGAAAAAGTCAGCCAGTAAATATTTGCATCAGGGTAATCTGATTTTAACTTTCTTAGCAGGGGAGTTGTTCTGATTACATCTCCAATAGCTCCTAGTTTAATAATCAAAATATTGAGAGAAGTTTTCTTATAGTAAGTGCAGTCATCACAGTGGACGCCAAATTCTTTGTGTGGTTTGCACGGTATATCGCCTCTGTATAACCTGCAATCAGTCTTTATCAACATTGCATACTTTCATTATATATTTTGATAAATTTACAGGTAAATATATTAAAATTGTTTTGACCGATCTATCTAATTTGAATTCAGCTTTTAAACAGTAAAAAATAGAAATTTGAACATACTTATTGTAACTCCCCGGGTTCCTTATCCAC
>JGI20213J14113_1000236_pt1 | contig 12356 bp, 26 predicted proteins | sample WetSurMetagenome_3_FD_14113 | JGI IMG/M metagenome (IMG submission 14113) | reverse complement strand
TCAGGGTTGTTTACAACCTGTTCGTTAACTGTTGATAAACCCTGTTTTTTTCGGGTTTCGGCTGAGGTGTAACCACGAGCCTCAGCTGAGGCATAACCGGCTTTACGGTTCTTCTCAGACTTTTCATCCTTCTTCTTCATCCTGTCAAGTAGGGATTGACTGAAAAAGTATTCCCCGTTTGATATGAACAGTTCAAATATATTTGAGCAGTCATCCAAGAATTGTTTTACAAACTGTATATCCTTTCCGATCTCATCACAAATACCTTGATAGACATACTCCTTTTTTGGGAGTTTATAACCTTCCTGTGACCTCATAAGCTCGATCACTACCCAATACATCCCGTAGCCTTCCATACCGTATTTCTTAATTAGTGCCTTGCATTTGAGATCATTTCTTGCATCGGAGTCATGTGAAAAATAGGTGGTGTCTTTCATGTTAGGAAAATAAGAAATATTATTGAATTATACAACACTAATATTATAAAGTTATTCACTTTTTTCATCTGATTTAGCGTTCCATTGACGATCAAATTCTTCCTTTCCTATAACTGCCTCAAGTACCCTCGGATTTAATATTAGGAAAGTAAAAAGTTTATCTAAGTCTTTTGACTTGACAATATGATACTTCGGTTGAACATTCAGCTCTTTTTCAAGCTGAGGATGGATTTTCATAAATTCTATTCTCATTTGTTTCTTCTTATTATGTCGTCTCTCATTTTTATTGCACCATCATAAAATGCTATAAAATCAGGCTGCTGAAGCATCTGTTCAAAATCCTCTCCACCTTCTTCAGAAGCATATAAAGTAGCCATATCTTCTGCTTCTTCATCACTTGGAATCTCAATCGGTAGTGCCATGATAGCATCGGCAATAGTAGGATATTGTTCTTCGCTAATTCCAAATAAGTCCATAGCTAATGGTTCTTCATTGGATATCAGTATTTCAATTATCTGTTCTCGTTTCATAGCTTAATAGTTTTATAAACGTGAAATCCTATTGTAATAAATAACAAACTAATATTTATACCAAAATGTAATGTGTCAGTGCAAGTACTTATATTAAATCCTAAATGAAGCACCTTTAGTAATTTAAAATGATTTCTAAATACAAAATAGATTTTCATTTATTTTTACTTTTATGTTCCATTTCATCATCTTCTGCATCTTTTAATGCTTTTAAAACAAACTCTTCCATGTTTTGCAAACAACATCCAAGTGCATATAATTCCTGATAGTTACCTCCATTAAGTGCATTAACTTTATTCCAAAATTTATATGATTTTTTACCTGAGTATTTTGGTTTCATTTCCGTACCTCCTTTTTCCAATAGGTGTATAGTTCATCAAGAGTATAATGTATATATTCGGTATTTTTCTCATAAGGATATAAAATGATGTAATCCTTCGTTGATTTAATATATACATATTTCAATTCCTTCCACTCAACAAACTCTTTCGGGTAGCAATCATGTTCAATAGGACGGAGATAATATTCAACAGTATCGAGCCAATTATATTCATCTACTTTCCATCCAACATCTCCTTTAAATGGGAAATGTAATATTTGCCCATGCCCATTTGTAAGCTGAACAAAATAATTACCTACTTTTTCAGGCAAATCATCTTCAGTCTTTATATAGACCTTTTCAAAGTATTCTTTCATAACGGCAATCCTTTCTGTTTTAGATATTCGTCTATAATGTCTTCACCATTGTTATTATAAGGGTGTAGTGTTATAAAAAACTTATATAATTCTTCACTCAACTGTTTCTTGCATTGTTGCTCAAATAGTGATGCAATCTCTTTAGAAAATTCTTTGAGAGTAGCATAAGGTTTATAATTGGCAAGTCCATACCCTGTCATTATCTCTAATATCTTTTCTTCTGTTGTCATAACGGCAATCCTTTCTCTAAACCTAATGCCCTAAAAATTGCATTTTGCACTTCAAAACGTCCGATAGATTTTCCTGTATTTAACACTCTGTTTCTAATCAGTTGGGCAGTAAATAATTCCGTCTCTTTTATGGTTTTTTTCTTCCATATCTGTATAGTCTCTTCTGATTCAGGCTCGTAAAATAGAAGTCTTTTGCTTGGCTGTTCTTTAATATATTCATAGCCAAATAGCGTCATTAACTCAATAATTCGTTTTTTCATAACGGCAATCCTTTCTGTTTATAGTTAATATTCATAATATCCGTTACGTTCCATTTCATCATTATATCTTTCTTGTGCCTGTTCTCTTGCATAATTATAAGCATCTCTTTCGAGTTCTCTGATTTCCCTTGCTTTCTCATCATTGGTTAATGAATCATCATTTTCGATTGATTCAATTTCTTTTTCAAGTCTTCTTTGTAAGCTCATTGTATTTCTGATTTAAGTTGTTCAATCTTGCTCTCTGAGTCCTTAAAGTCTTGAGTAGTAACATTATTTTCAGGATAACTTGAGCATATCAAAAGATGGATATATTCGTCCATTGCCTTTATCAGTTCATCACGTTTCTTACATTGCTGTTGAGCATATTCTTCCATCGCTTCAACTGCAACAGTCTTCGATAAAGTGGACATAGTTATTCCTATATCATCAGTTATTTCATTTAGTAATTCTTCCGCCTTCATAATTTCTGTTTATTTAACTAACATTTTGAATATTTCTATCTGTTCCAAATAAGGACTTAGATATTCAGTTTCTGCATGAACATCTCTTACCCTATCTTCAAATTCTTTAATATTACCTCTCCAACAACCGCAGATTATTTGAACATCATCTTTATTCGTCCAATAAATTGATGTCTGTGAATTTCTGCTTCCGATAAACGGAGTTATATAACGCTGAGGATTATTCTTATACTCGGAGCAACCTGAGCAACGGTAGCAACCGTAGCAACCGGAGCAATCGGAGCAATCGGAGCAACGGGAGCAACTGTAGCAACTGGAACAACCAGAGCAACTATAGCAATCGAAGCAACCAGAGCAACTATAGCAATCGAAGCAACCAGAGCAACCATAACAATCGGAGCAACGAGAGCAACTGGAACAACCGGAGCAATTAATTAATGATTTACTTTTTAGTGTTGATGATTCTTCCGTTTCAATATCTGCACTCCAAGAATTCTTATTTGCATCAACCCACCTATTGTTTATAAGTTTCATAGTTTCTGTTTATTTAACTAACATTTTTTCTGTTTTCATCTTATTTTATTTTATACAGCTTGCTTTTTGTTCAGTCCATACCTTATTAATAGTATCATTCCATGTATTCTGCTGTTCCCACTGCTGGATAAATTCATCAGAACAATTACAATACAAAGAATCAAATTCCATCCAAACAGATACCAAATTTGGCTGTTGATTAGGGTAATGATATGTTACTTTTACTCTGCATATCCAGCAACAATCTTCACTTATCTCTGATGATTCGCATGAGAATATAAATACAAATGCGATTAATAATAATAGTTTTTTCATTTTATTAATGTTTGAAATATTTCAATAGCTTTCTTTCGACCCATCTTTTTAACAAGGTCACTAAAATCTTTACATTCATATTCGTCCGGTATAAGTATATAAGGAATGTCATATAATTTAAGATATGTATCAGCCTGGTCCTTACCTTGCCGATCATTATCAAAGAGAGTGAAGACTCTATCGAAGCGAAATTTATATTCGTCTACTACAGAATCTTTAATAAAAGTAGTTTCCGACTGAATACCTATAGCTGGTATATTAGTACATTCCCAAATAGACATGACATCCTTAAGAGACTTGGTAATAATTAATATTTTATCACTAAAAGGAAGCTGACGATATCCCTGATGCACACCAAAGGGATGATTAGTACGCCATTTATATTGTTTACTAGCATTAGGACGATATATTTTATAAGTAATATGGTCATCCTTCTCCTCTACATAAGCAAATGCAAAACCCTTAGTTTCTATATATAAGTCATTAAGATAATATCCATAGATAGGATATACAAAATACTTATTAAGAGTAGAAATGGATACGCCAAATTGGAACCACCAATCTAATTCTGTCTTGTCCCAGATTTTAGCAACTATTTTAATATCTGTCCAAGGTTTATCCAGGATCAAAGTCATAGATTTATGTGTAGAAGGAGTTAAACTACCTATGCTCATATCTTCATCTATCTTATTAATAGATTCTTGATAAGAGTTCAATCCTAACAGTTGTTGTACAAATACTATACAATCACCTCGTTTACCTGCAAAGTCCTTAAATAACAGACATCCGTGACGTTTGCTATAGAAGATATTAAAGCTGGGAATATCATCTCCATAACGAAGAGGACTCTTATAAGTCTCTCCCAGCTCAAACTCTCCTATATAGTTCTTGAAGATATCATACTCAGAATACTTTTTAAGTAGTTGTTCTTTAGACAACATATCATGATAATACTTCTTATCATTCAGATTTATCATCTGATATATACTTTAAGTTTATAATATATATTACAACTGCATGATATACAGAATCTAGTTTAGATATATTAGATTCATAATAGGCTATATGTTGAAAATTAGTCCACCATTTACCATCTATATATTCAATAAATGATCTACCATTGATAAGTTGTTTATCTATCTTATCAACTACAGGCATTAACCAATCCCAAGACTCATGAAATTTTAGTTCGTTGCTTTGATATCCCTTATGATTATAAACATAATATGCGGGTTCCTGTCCTGTATCAGTCCAATTATCCATGAACTTAGAAATAAGGACATTAGCTGCTTGAGTATTTAAATCAATGATCATCTTTTTGATTATTTCTGATTTTATAAATGATTCTTCTAAATTCTATCATATAATCTTCTCCATCACTTTCATCATATACGAAGTTGAGACGATTATAAATCCACTGTAAATGTTCAACTTCTTTTTTAGTAAGTTTCACAGGATATTTTTCTCTCCTCAGCCTATGATCAAATAAGTTCTTAGGTTTATTTTCTTTCATGTTCATTAGGATATAAAGTTGAAACTAAATCACTTTGCCAATACTCTTTGGTATCAATATCCATGAGAGTTAATTTACCTTCCCATCCACAACCCTGATCCAAATTCCAGACATTACTTGCATGAACAGGCTTAAGATCAGAATTAATCTGAGAAGTTGTAGTATGTCCTATAAAAACTTCATCAAACTTTTTAGCTATTTTAGAAGGAACATCTTTTACTCCTCTATCCACCCAAAGTTGATGCATACAAGCCACTCTGAATAGTTCCCTATCCCATAGTAATATATCTTTATGATTCTCTTCTATAGGATAGTGCCAATCAAATCCCGCATGGACAAAACATTTATTATCTTCGGTTATATAATAAAGATGAGAATTTTCAAGCAGATCTCTATGTTGTCTATAATCTGGAAGAGACTCATCATCAACTCTAGCCAATGATCTTCTAGCATAAGAATTAATAGATTCTCTTCCTCCCTGCATAGTCCAAATAGGAGGCTGTGCCTTGGTATTAAACCAGCTCAGTAACCACTCGTCATGATTTCCTAGAATGTAAATCATGTTTTTAAATTTTAACAGCTCATCAAAACAAAGAGGAACCTCACTCCAACTATCAGCTACATCACCAAGACAAATTAATAAATCATTTTCATAATCTATTCCAGATTGCTTGATAACTTGTATAAAAGCCTTATAAGCTCCATGCATATCACCTACTGCAAATCTTTTCATAATGTAAAATTATTAAATTTAGACCTGGAGCCTGGAATCGAACCAGGCTTTCTCCCCCCAAGATTAATGATATCTGCTTAATCTCTATATGCTAAGAGGGCTTATACCAAACAAAGCTTTCCAGGATAAAAAAGGAGTTCTCTTTCGAAAACTCCCTAACTTTAAAACTAATCAACAATGAACTATTTCATCCAATCCAAATTCGCAGGATTACCATTAGGCAATGTTTCAGCCTTAGATATTAAAGTCTCAGCAGGAGTTGGTGTTGGTGCTGTTGCTTTAATCATATTATCTCCCTTATTGAAAGAGAGTTTGTTTAGCTCAGACATTGGCTGAATAAAACTACCAAATGCCTTAAAATTGAGATACTGATCAGGATTTTTGGTAGTACCATAACACACAGCTACTCTGAACGGCCTGTTAAGACCCGCAGCAACCATATTCATAACTCCATCAAGAACTTCCTTTGGTGTATTCCAAACTGGGAATACTACGTTATCTCCAAATACACCCTTAGCCAACATAATTAACCTTTGTGCCTGATAATTGTTGAATCCTTTGGAATCAGGTTCCTGATAATAAAATCCTTCATTTACAGAACCCTTACCATCTTCAGCAATTACTTTATATACAGGCTTTTTGCTATCTGTATCAGCATCAGATTTTTTTACAATAGTGACTTTAACATTTTCCACTACCCCCGCTACTCCATCATTGAAGATTTTAAATTCCTTTACATAATCTTCACTCTTGTTCAAATCAATTCCATTTGACATAATCTTTGCTTTTTTAATTTACATTATTTAACATTTTCATACTCATCAATACAACGTGCAACCAAACCCAGATCATTTGGAATATATAAATCATTAAACATTCCAAAAGGACTCTTAGCGGGATATATGTTATCCTGATTAGTTACAAATTCATAACTAAGAGTCTTATTAGTATCATTCCAGGTTGTTCTTGTAAACAACAATACTGTGAATAATCCAGGTAACTCGATCTTCTCATCTACCATTCTTCCTACAGTCTTGATCTTTTTGACAATGTTGCCAAAACCGACCTCCTGATCTTCAGAGTGGGCGAGAACAAAAGTTTTAATATCACCACGTAATTTACGTCCTGTATTAAGGACTTGCATACAATGCATTGCTATTTCACTAAACTTATCATAACCTTTAGTCATAGCTTTCTCAACAAATTCAAAAGCAAGAAGGTACTGAAAATCATCTATTATGATGTTTTTAATTTCAGGTCTCTTCGTACTAACATGAATCATCGTTTGTACAATTGTCCCAGCATCCTCAGTATTAAAGTAATTACCAAGAGGCGTTTCCTTAGTCATTGGAATGTAAACATTCCTCCAACCTTTAAATGGGAAAGGCTTTCCTGATACATTAATAATGAATGTCTGCTTAGGATCTAACCCCACTATGCCCAACTTAGGCTCAGGAAAAAATGACGTACTTTTTCCACTGCCTGCAGGCCCAACAATTCCGACTAATGTACTGTTCATTAAAGATTAAATTTGTGTTTTAATTATACTTTCGTACTTCATGTAATCAAATTCATTTGGTATATGAGGCAATTCCTCAAAATATGAACTTGATCCTAAAAATAATAATTGAATACTCGCATTGGATATACCATTGCGATTTAAGTTAATCATAAATTCCCTATGGTTATCACCAATACGGTTCAAATCCACATCTTCATACTTATCCAAATTATATCTCTTTGGATAGAATAAGCTCATCATCAGGTCAACATCTCGTGCAGTATACTTATTATCCGCCAACCCTTCACTATCGGGCTTAATTTTATCTATGATGGTATCACCACGATAATTAAACTGAGCCCTTGAAGAATCAGCTGATTGTTGCTGGACAATTACCGGAATGTAATTCCATTTGTCCCTCATCTCAAGACAATATTCACTACTGAACTTACCTATTGCCTGATGTAAAGTCTCACCAGGAGCTGTCTGTAACAGACCAATATGATCTACAACAATAATAACATATTCATCAGGTCTAGCTGAGATATATTTATCTCTTACTTCACGGGGAGTATAACTCTTATCTTCATTCTGCCAATTAATAGTCTTGTACGTATAATGACCATTCATTGGATGTTCTGCATAAGATTTAACTACGTGAAATATACTGTTAGGACTTCTGATAGTATCATAAAACGTAACTATGTCATTAAATTTTACAAACCATTCTTTAAACTCCATGCTGTTAACAATACTTTCAATATTATCATCTAATATATAATTACTAAATATAGAACTAAGCTTTTGAGGACTTATGAGTATGTTATATTTTTTATATAATCTATAACACATAGCTGCCTTAATTTTACTTTGCTTAGACACTTCTAATGAAAAATAGAATATTTTTAATTTAATATTAGATTGTGGATTATTAATCACCCACTCTACCGGCTGATATACATATAAGAAATCCGCTAATTGCGTCTTTCCTGCTTTCGGGCTAGCCGAAATTAAATTATATCTACCTTGTTCGATACCAGGCAGAACTGTAGATAATCTTGGTAAAGACCAGGGGATAGCTATTACATCTCCCGATTGTCTGCGTTTTTTATTCTCGCTAAGTTCTCCTAATACATCTTCATATAGCATAATTCTCTCCTCAATTCAACTTCACAAAAATACACATAATTCTGCTATATTCCAAATTTTTTACTAATTAATTTTTATAATTTTGTATAACTACTTTTCCTATTTTCAGGAATATCTTCCTCCCATTTCTCCCATGTTGCTTGTCGCAACCAGGTATCAATCCCCTGCATATACATTAAGGAGTTAGTCTTCTTCTTATGCTCTAACTCCCTCTTCAGGCAATCAATGATCTTTCTTTGAAGGTGAGGTTTATTCTTAGTAACTCTGTTCCAGATCTCATGAGTGACCTTACCACTGACACTATTAGGATCTTTAGCACTAATTACTCTTCTGCCCAATCCTGTTTCTACAGCAGTTGGAAACGTACTGAAAAACTCCTCGAATAAATCATCACCTTCAAATACTCTAATACCGGCAGGCCCTAGTTTATATTTCTCAACAATACAAGTGCTGTCACTTGTATATTCTATAAACCCATCTGTCTTTAATCTNTCTACGAATCGTCTATCAAATTCGTAGGGGAAGCTCTTGTTTTCCTCATCGTGTCTAAGTTTTACCAAATTTAAATACTCATTAATATTTAATCCTAGTTTTTTGATTTCAAGGATGTCAATCGTTACAAATAGTGCTACCATAATATTGAATTTTTCTGCTTTCTACACTAAAATCCTCCTCACTTTTCTTTGCAAAGAATAAGTCAACATCTTGTTTTGTTACTATACAGTTAAATTCCTGAGATATGAAATTCGCTATCTCCTGGGGATCAGATGAATTTAAGACTTTCGACGCTAGAAGAATCCCCATCTCCAGCATTTCCTGATCTATTATCTTGTTCATACAAATAGTTTTCTAATTCCAGGTTATTTATAAATGATTCATAATTAGATTCAATCATAGATTCGAACACTTTCTTAATGAATTTCTTACCACCTATTTCAACATATTCTACTTCTGAAACAGATTTTATCTTAGGCTCTATAGGCCATTCATTGAAGATCTTATATATCATAGGTAGACCATTTTCTAAATTAGAAAATTCGTGATCATTAACCAGGAATAGTTCATTTATGAAATGAACATAAGCAACTTTTATACAAAAACCCTCTCTCCTAAGGCTTTTAAAATCAAATTTAGAGGAATTTAATAGAGGATCTACTTTAACATCCCTTAGTATTGCCTCCTTAAGAACATCCAGGAGAACTTCATTAGTAGTACAACGAAATATCAATTTTCTCTCTTTTGGAGTCATATATATTTGCTCTAGAATATATACCAGATCCTCAATCAATGATTCCTGGACTGGTATCGTCTCTTTTGATGTAATAGCAATAGATAGATCAAAGTTCAAATCCATAGCTATACTTTTAGCACCAAAAGTTATATTTCTCTTACTGGTAACTCTTAATACTTCAATATCTATATTCCTTGGATTATATACCATAGAAGAACTGGAATTAGTTATAAATCCTTCCTTAAATAAGTATTTTGTAAGAGATGTAATACTTTTAGTTTTAGAATAATCAATAAGCAAATCAAGATTCCTTTTAGGAATTTCAGGTTTTTTAGAGTAAGAATTTCTTATATCTGTAAAACTTTCTGGATTTTCTCTATCCTCATCTTCATCATATATATTCTCTTCTGGTTCTGTATCAAAATACGAATGTTTTACTTTTATATCGGGACTACTTACTGTATTAGAATTAGAGGCAGTAAAAGAAGTTTTCTCTAATTCCTCTAGATAATCTGATAACTCTTTAGAAGTAAATGAATTATGAACTTGTTCTGTATTTATCTCTACTTTAGGTATTTTCTTAGCTTGTGGCATAAAATTAAATATTTTTAATTAATACTATAAAAAGCACAATAATAAGTATCGTATATATTACAAATATACACAAAATAAGAGGACTATCCTCATATTGTCTCATATTATTTAAGACTAAATGATTCAAGTTTTGTAAGCTGTACAGGAGTGAGTCCGTTGAACTTAATCGAATAAGCATACCAAGAAGGATACTTACGATATAGTTCTAATGTAATCTCATCCTTTTTAAAGGCATTATTCCAAACGGGACTACTACCTATATGATCCTGAATATTACTATCCAATATAGGACTAACAATTATTTCTTCTTTCATTGCAAATTTATTTTTTAATAAAATGTTGGTAAATACCATTAATCCAACTAAAAGTATAACAAATGTTTAACAATAATATACCCCATTGATGGGATTCTATTACTGATATATACCAAAAAGGCTGGGCACCTAAGCCAAAAAGAAAGCCCCACTTTCTTATGTGGGACTCTCTCTTACTAACTAACCACAAAGCAGGCACTCCTAACATAAATATCATTATCTGATCAAACGACATGTTAAGTATTTCTTAAAAATGTTTTGGTTATTAAGAGAATAACAATAACCATTTGAATCAAGGTTACAATAAATAAGAATGTTGATGAGTATACCAAAGTAAAAGTACCTATGGCAACTAATGTTATAGAGTTAAATACGAGAGACCTATGAATAATTTCATTATCTTCCCAAAGTATGAGTAACCTAACATCATAATAGATAGTAAGTATAATCAGCAGGATTGTTGTAATTAAAAATAGTGTCATACTTTTTCTAATTTTCTACGTTCACGAGCTTCTCTTTCAGCTATTCTTGCGTATTGCAAATCATCATTCATCTGAATTGCCTCTGCATCAATAACACCCGATGCAGCAGATATTTTAACTTTGTTAGATGCCCTCGTTTCAGGATCTAATAGTTCAGGATCTTCTACTATTTTTAACAAAGCTGTAGAAACCCTACCTAAATTACTTGATAATTTCATGCTGTTAATTTTAGTTGTTTATTTTTACGAATAGTTTGAATTTTTATTGACTCAGCTAGCCAAATATCATTAGTAAATTCTGGAGGAATTAATCCTCTTCTTTTAAATCTCTTATTCCATTGTTTATGTACATATCCATAAGATAACGTATCAACATCTATTCTATTTTGTCTTCTATTTAATTTATTATTATGTTGTCTATGAGTATTTCTCCATTTAATATGTTCTCTTGTCTTCTTAGCTTTTCCTTTATCAGTCTTAAGATATTTTAAAATACCACGAATTACTACTTCAGGATTCTGAGTTTTATATTTTTTAGATTTTATTCTTTCACAAGCTTTACAAGAAGGAAAATAACTATGATATATACGTACTTCTCCGGATAAGCAAACATGTTTCATTTTAGTACTATAAAAATCTTCTATAGGTAATTCTATTCCCTCAGGATGTAATGGGCCTTTACAGATTTTAGTTTTCATTAGTTTAGTTATTAAGTTTTGTTATGCAAGATACTATTTTTTATGATTAACCTATCATTTTTTATTTGCTGTAAGTATCTTTATCAGTTCACAGTTTATCAACCATTGCAGTAGTTTGTAATTTGCTGTATGTGAACTTGTTCAGAAGTCAGTTGTTTTTCAAAACCAAAATTTGAATTGTATTTTTTTTATCGGGATACGTTGAGCTTAGACTGTTTACAAAACAATTGCTTTTGATTTGCAGTTTGTATCCCTGTCAGGTGTAAGTTTTTCAAATATATTTACAGGATATTTATAGATTTTATTTGCTGTATTACACCTTAATTTTTTTAAATTATTGAGATTCCACTTTCTCACACACATAGCTGGGTTTAACATGTAATAACCAGAACTACCAGTATGAGTTGTTCGCAATTAGGATGCATAGCCCCGTGGAGGAACGATTAACCTTTTATCTCAATAATTTTTCTTACAATTCTATCATATTCAGGATCTCCTGATCCATGGCAGAATCAAACAGTTCTCTTGGTGTCTTGATCTTATCAGTAAGAAATGATATTACTGATGGTTCATATCCACCAAAATAGAATACATTAGGCTGATTACTAACAGTTTCAAATGTAACATGACCTTTAGCTTTATAGAACCCATTGGGTATATTCCACAATACTATAACAAA
>JGI20213J14113_1000235_pt1 | contig 12410 bp, 9 predicted proteins | sample WetSurMetagenome_3_FD_14113 | JGI IMG/M metagenome (IMG submission 14113) | reverse complement strand
AGGGGAGGAACTAAAAGGCCTCTGCTTTCCGATCTTAGGGAATCCGGAGCAATTGAACAGGATGCCGATATGGTGGTATTCATTCACCGTCAGGACAAATTCGGTATACCGACATTTGAAGATGGAAGCTCAACCAAAGGTATAGCCGAAATAATCCTCGCCAAAAACCGTAATGGACCTGTCGACGATGTCCGGCTGCGGTTTCGTGAGGAGAAAGCTCAATTTCTGGATATAGACGATTTTGATATTGAAAGTAACCCTGAGATCGGTGATGGATCACAGAGTATTACTCTTGGTTCAAAAATGAACCACGACAACATGAGGCGACATGGGGGAGGTTTTGACCAGGAATCGGATATCCTCAATGACCCTCCTTTTGCTTAAAAATAACGATCGCAGGTGCACGGATTATTAAATAATAAAATCTTATAAACCCCGTGCTCTTTGTGACCCAATCAATCAAGCCTAATAGTAAATCTTACTCCAAAACTGTTATATCTGAAATCATCAAATCCCACAAATATCCCTGCCTTTCCAATCAGGAATATCTCACTAAGACTGTATCCGATCTCAAAATAATTGTCATGAAACCGTGATCCGAGATATGAAAATGACAGGTTTTCACGGATCAGAGTATTGCTTAATCCGGGCAATAACTTAAGAAGAAGGTATGGAGTTGTATATTTAAGATGAATTTCTCCAAAGAATTCAGGTGAACTTAATGAATAGTATGAGGGCAGCATAAAGGCATCATCATATTCATCAAGCATAAGATATATTGGTTGTGAGTTATAATGGAAAAAATCGAAGTATGTGACATTCCGTTTATCTGCAAATCCACCTGTTCTTAATTTCCAGTTGAATTCGCTGAAAGCTCCTGTCTCCATTTTTTGTGATGCTTCAAACCTGAACATATTGAAATGAATATATTCATCTGATATCGACGGAACCATTGTTGCCCCGTGTTTCCAGGTGAACATGAAAGTGGGCCAGTCTGATCCCTGCGGAGATTTGTTACCTTTATAGATCCTGTACCTCTGGTATGGTGTAAATGTAACATTTGTTACAAATTCCAGATACTTCTGGTCATCAAACGTATTCATTGCATCTGAACCCGGAACGAGGTAGTCATTATCAGGAATATTGTCGGTGTATTCCCGGTCAGTGTTGATAATTGAGAACATGGTGCTATTCCCATGCACTTTCCGGTTATCCATCCCTGTGCTGAAATCCAGTTTCAATCCGTTGGTTATTTCAGCTTCATATCCGAGAGTAAAGAAACGGCTTTCATAAAGTTTCATATAATTCTTTTCCAGCAGAAGAGATGTTAAACTGTTGATAAGCGGATTTATTCCTCCTCCGGTATTGAAATCCTTGCTTATCATACCGGTCCTGATATATAACTGGCTTGGTTTCATTCCACCGGTAGAATAGTTGGCATTAACCCTCCAGATTGCCCTCTCCCTGCTGAAAGCATAGCGGAAGTCAGGATAAAATGACAGGCTTCTGTGGTCGTCAAATCTTTTATTAATCCTGAAGCTAATTCCATAAACCAATCCATCGACAGTATTAAAACTCAGGTTTTTCAGGTTTACAAGACCCTCATGGGTGAAACTGAATCCTGTAGTGTCTGACCATGTATGACCCATCAGGATGTTCTTGAATACTCTTCCGGCCTTGTTTGTTTTTTTCTTCTTACCTGTTACAATGGTATCAGTATCTGTTTTCCCGGTTTCAACTAATTCTGCCTTTAAACTGTCGCTTACAGCAAGGCTCCTGATCTCAATATCCGACAGCGGTATTGGCCTTATTTCAGCCCAGTAGGCACTATCCTTTTTCCCTGCGTCTTTCTCCACAATATGTGTTGTGTTATCTTTAATTTCAAGGCTTTTAGTCACACTGTCGTCACGACTATTATCGGATTCCTTCTCCATCAGCCTTGCAAGTTTTACCATATCACGGTTGGATAGTTCCTCTTTCTGAAGGATCTTATTGATCTCCTTCTTTGTTTTTGTCATTGCTGAATCGGGAACATATCTTCCGGCAAAACCGGAGGTAATTTCCTGTGGTTTCTGAAGCTTGTCATTTGGCTTGACATCAACATATTTCACAGAACTGACATAGCCAACGTCAGCCCTGATACCCAGGATTTGAAGATCGATATCAAACTGGTGGCTTACGGGCATCCATATTTCTTCACTTACCGGAATATATAATTCCCTGACCCTGATTTTTCCAACCAGGTTCTCATTGATGAGATCGACGCTGTGAAGGCACCAGAGACCATCAATGATGAAAATCGTTCCTGCGAAAAGCTGCTGGCTTTTACGTTTTGGTTTAACCTCTATTTTATCAATTGTGTAATTACCCTGAAGGGAAGCTCCGAGGTACTTGAAATTGTAATAGCTGAAAGCCTGGGGGGAAAGCGGTGAAACAGCCATTTGTGCAAGTATCGGCTGGTAAAAGCTTGCCTGGATATAGTCCATCGGAGAGACATCATTCCCCTGCTCCGGGAAAGTGCTGTTAAAGGAGATAACTCTCTGAACATATTTGTCAGGAGCATTAAATTCTATTTCATTGAAGGATTCCATAAGAAACGAATCGCCCTCTTTTATTACACGTGAACCTCCTGCAGGTTTTCCTCCGGCCGAGACTGATACATTCTCATCTGAGGAACTCATTCGCATTGATCTCTGCAAAAACTTTGGAATCTTGTTCATGAGCAGATTCCCCTTCAGGTAGACTTCTGCTTTGTAGTAATTAATGTAATTCAGATAATAAGGAGCCAATCCGATTGCTTTTCTCATGATTGAAATTGCAGGATCTTCCCCTGAAGGCGAAATTCTTACTTCGGGTATTTCATAGACTTGCTCGGGAAGTGTAATATTCCTTGTAAAAACTTCATCGGCTATAGTAATATTTTCAATAACAGGTTCATATCCAAGACTCTGATATATAACCATATATTTACCAGGAATAAGTTTTATTTCATAATCCCCCTTTGTATTTGATGTTGTCCCCTGTTTTAATTCCTGAATGTAGACTGTAGCATATTGAACCGGAATCCCCGATTTATCAACTATCTTTCCTTTCAGAACCTGAGCTGTTGTCTGCTGAAGGGTGGCAGCAAGCAGCAGGAATATTGGGAACACAATTCTCATACTGGTATAAAAGGATCGTATGGTCGATCTGGTCATGATTTTTTACCGGCAACAACAATGACTATTTCCCCCTTTGGGATTTTCGATTTATAATGTTCTGAGAGAAATGTTAATGACCCCCTGATATTTTCCTCGAAGATTTTTGTCAATTCCCTTGACACGCATGCTTCGCGATCCGGTCCAAAAACAGGGATCATATCCTCAAGTGTTTTAACGAGCCTGTAAGGAGATTCATAAAATACCATGGTCCTTTGTTCACCGGCTAAAGCGGTGAGTCTTTTGTTTCTTCCTTTTTTGGGAGGAAGGAAGCCCTCAAAACAAAACCTATCACACGGAAGTCCCGAATTTACTAGTGCGGGAATAAGTGCTACCGGGCCGGGAAGCGTCTCGGTAATTATCCCTTTTTCAAGGCATGTTCTAACGAGGAGGAATCCCGGATCTGATATACCGGGGGTACCGGCATCCGAGATCAGGGCAACGCTGGTTCCTGCAAGTATTTTTGAGCAGATCGCTTCTACGGTTCTGTGCTCATTGAACATATGATGCGACTGGACTGGTGTCAGAATATGGTAATGATCAAGCAGTTTCTTTGCCTGTCTTGTATCTTCAGCAAGGATCAGCTCTACGCTTCCCAGGACTTCAACAGCCCTGTATGTAATATCCCTGAGGTTTCCGATAGGTGTTGGAACCAGGAAAAGCTTACTCATTTGAGGGGAACTTACGTTTAATCAGATCGATAAGTTGCTTCACAGCCTCATTTGAAGTATTGTCTCCTGTATAGCTCATTACAACAGCCATAGCATCGGACAGATTTCCCACTGACTCCAGTTTATTGATCGCCTGATTATATAAATCCTGATTCCCGTTAAATATCTCCCTGATAAAAAGGAATTTATCATTGATCCCTATAGCTTCATCAATCCTTAACAGCGGCTTTAGTTTGATTATTTCCAGAACATCATCATCGTGTTTACGGCTGCTCAGCTTTTCATTGTAGCTTTCAGGCCTGTTTGAGAACTGATCGGCAATAATAGCTGAATCTGTATGTTTCATTGCAGCCGGAGCAGGCTTTTCCTCCGTTACAGGAGAAGCTTCCGGAGTCATTTGTGAAAAAATTTCTTTTGAAGCTGTTTCAGGAGCAGGGACAACAACACTAACTTTCTCGACGAATTTTTCCTTTTGTGTCTCCTCCTTCACAATGGTTTTCTCTTTTTCTGAAGAAGGTTTTACCGGCTGATTTTTAATAAGTGCAATAATTTCCGACGCACTTTTGCACTTTGACTTTGCCAGTTCAACCTGGAACTCCGGCACCCCGGGGTATCTTTTAAGGTCATCAATTATTTCCCTGGCTTCATTCAGGTCTTTAATAATTATATCAATCGCTGCATTTAAATCCATGCCTTCTGGTATTTTAATAACGAACCATTTTTCTTATTTTGCAAAAGTAAATATTATTATATAAGTCTAAACGGATAAAGGCTACATTTAGCATTTACCCCGTATTAATATTTAAGTATGGAATTTCTTGAAAATTCGGGAAGGGGCAGCGGGAAACGGGGAACGATTGAGGTCATCACCGGGTCTATGTTTTCAGGGAAGACCGAAGAGCTTATAAGAAGGTTACGGAGGGCTCAGTTTGCAGGTCTTAGAGTTGAAATTTTTAAACCATCCCTCGACAATCGCTACTCAGAGAACAGGGTTGTTTCTCATGATGAAAAATCAATTGTTTCAACACCTGTCGACAATACTTCAACAATTCTCCTGTATGCAGGAGAAGTTGATGTTGTAGGAATTGATGAAGCCCAGTTTTTTGACAATTCAATTGTTGAAGTATGTAATAAGCTGGCTGACAGCGGAGTGAGGGTTGTTATTGCGGGACTGGATATGGATTTTATGGGGAATCCCTTTGGCCCGATGCCTGCTCTGCTTTCAATTTCCGAATATATCACCAAGGTTCATGCAATCTGCATGAGGTGCGGCGCCCTGGCCCAGTATTCTTTTCGCAAATCTGAAGAATCACAGGTTGTGGTCCTTGGGGAGAAAGATAAGTATGAACCGCTTTGCAGGAGTTGTTACAATAAGGCTTTAAATAAAGGATAAGATGAATTTTAACTCAGCTGATCTTGCCGCAATAACTAACGGTACTCTTACAGGTCCTCCGGATCTTGTGGTTTCGGAACTTGTTACCGACAGCCGGCAGGTCAGTTTTGCAGAAAATGCTGCTTTTTTTGCTATCCGGGGTGCTAACCATGACGGTCATCAGTTTATTGACACTCTTTATCATAAAGGAGTAAAAGTATTTATCGTTGAGAAGTTACCTGAAGAAATAAGTTTATATCCTGATGGAGCCTTTATTTTAACAGGCAATGCAATTGAAGCACTTCAGCTTCTGGCGGCTGCAAAAAGGAAAGCTTTTAAATCGACAATTATTGCCATCACCGGAAGTACTGGAAAAACAATAGTTAAAGAGTGGCTTGCCGATGTGCTTGGCAGAAGTTACCCTGTGCTTAGGAGCCCCAAGAGTTACAATTCCCAGGTAGGTGTTCCTCTTTCAGTCTGGAAACTTGAAGAAAAATACAAATTCGGAATTTTCGAAGCAGGCATCTCAATGCCCGGTGAAATGGAAAAACTTCAGCGGGTAATTAATCCTGATATTGGGATAATTACAAATATAGGAGATGCACACAATGAAAATTTCCCGGATAATACAGTTAAAACAGGGGAAAAGCTTAAATTGTTTGTAAATTCTTCAATGATAATATATTGCAGCGATCAACCAATTGTTGCCAGTCTGATCCTGAAAGATAATAACCTTGGCAGCAAAAATCTTGTTGACTGGTCATTCCAAAACAATAAAGCAAAGGTCTTTGTCAAAAAGAAGTTGATGGATAAGGGGAGTACAACACTTCAGATCACTTTCAATAATGTCACCGGTGATTTTGTGATACCATTCAGTGACCGTGCTTCAGTTGAGAATGCTGTGACTGTTGCGGCAGTATGCCTGGCATCAGGTATGGATGTGAAAATGATCAGGGAAGGTCTTTCGCAGCTTGTTTCCGTTGCTATGAGAATGGAAATGAAGAGCGGAATAAATAACTGCAATCTTATAGAGGATTATTATAACTCCGATCCGGGTTCTCTGGGTATGGCGCTGGAATTCTTAAGGTCGCAGAGCAACAGGAAAACGACTCTCATTCTTTCTGACTTTGTTCAGATCGGTCGCGAAGAAAAAGAACTTTATGGTGAAGTTGCAGATCTAGTCAGGAAAACAGGAATAGACAAATTCATTGGTATAGGACAAGCTCTCATGAGGAACAGTTCAATGTTTGACGATGAAGCCAGGTTCTACTATTCAACTGATGATTTTATTCACAAATTTAACGGCCAGGAATTCAGTAACGAAATAATCCTGTTAAAGGGAGCAAGAGTATTTGAACTGGAGAAAATCGGGAAACTGCTTGAACAGCAGGTTCATATTACGGTACTGGAGATCAACCTTGATGCCATCTCTCATAATCTCAATGAGTTCAGGCAGCATCTTAACCCTGAAACACGAATTATGGCTATGGTAAAAGCCTTTGCTTATGGTGCAGGTTCCTCCGAAATAGCTGCATTGCTTGAGTACCATCGGGTTAGTTATCTCGGGGTTGCTTTTTCTGACGAGGGAGCTGAACTTCGGAAAGCAGGGGTAACTATGCCGGTCATGGTTATGAATCCTGATCTATCATCATCGGATGTGATTATTCAGCATAACCTGGAACCCGAAATTTATAGTTTCCCCTCACTCGAACGGTTTGCTGAAACCGCATCCAAACACGGACTATATAATTATCCCATTCACCTGAAGATTGATACCGGTATGCACCGTCTGGGATTTATGCCTGAAGAAATAGATGATTTGATCTCAAGAATAAAAGACCTCTCCTGTGTCAGGATAGTTTCCGTATTTTCTCATCTTGCAGCGAGCGAAGAACCGGCATTTGACAGTTTTACTCACCATCAGGTAGAGTTGTTTTCCTTCATCTCAGGTAAAATACGAGAAGCTGTGGGTTATTCATTCCTCCGGCATATTCTTAACACTTCCGGAATACTGCGGTTCCCTCAGTACCAGTTCGATATGGTCCGACCAGGAATCGGAATATATGGTGCAGGAATCTTTGAAGGTATCTCCCTCCGTACAGTAAGCCGTTTTAAAACCAGGATCTCACAGGTTAAGAAAATCCCGGCAGGAGATCCTGTGGGGTATGGTTGTGCTGATATTTCAGACGATGTGAGGATAATTGCCATACTTCCTGTCGGGTATGCTGACGGACTTGACAGGAAAATGGGAAACAGAAAGGGAAGTCTTTTAATTAAAGGCCGGAAGGTACCTTTAATTGGAAATATCTGTATGGATATGTGCATGGTGGATGTAACAGGTCTTAATGCCATGGAAGGGGATGAGGCTGAAATATTCGGCCAGAATATTTCAATTAATGAACTTGCACTTCAATGCGAAACTATACCATATGAGATACTGACCTCAATTCCAGGACGTGTAAAAAGAGTATTTTTCAGGGAATGAATAAAGATTACTGGCCTGATTCGCTTATAGCCTCCAGCTTATCTAAATTGAGAATTATTATTTTCCTTCCTTCAGCACCCAATATCTTTTCTGAAACCAGACCTGACAAAGTGCGGATAGCATTGGAAGTGGTCATGTTTGACAGATGAGCAAGGTCCTCCCTCGAAATCATAACCCTCAGGGTTTTGCTGTCTGCTTCAACACCATATGTATCTCGAAGCAGCAAAATGGATTCAGCAATCCTTCCTCTTACATGTTTCTGTGTCAGGGAGACCATTCTGTTGTATGAATAGATCAGATCTTCCGAGATCGTCCTCATAAATCTGAATGCCAGTTCAGCATTTTGTTTTAATATTTTAGAAAGGCTGTTTTTTTCGAAGACGACAACTGCAGACTCTTCAATGGCAACAGCAGAAAATGCATATGAATTTTCGGAAAAGATAGGCCTGTAGCTGATAAAATTCAGCGGCCGCAGCATTTTTATTATCTGCTCCCTGTTTCCTGCTCCAATCCTGAAGACTTTTACTTTTCCCGACGCCAGACAGACAGGACCTCTTGGTTTACTCCCCTGGCTGATTATAGTTTCCCCTTTCCTGAAACTGATAACCTGATGATGCTGATCAAGGAGCTCTTTTTCTGGCTGGCTCAATCCCCTGAGTATCGAGGAAGCTCCTTCGATGCAAAGCTCAATATAAGGATTCTTATACTGCATATTTCAAGAATTGTTAAAGTCACTTCAAAGATAACAAAAGAATTCTTGCAGTCTCAAATTAACATTTTTTAACAGATTCAATTACAGGCACTTGAGATAACCAGCACATTTATTCAATATTTTGCTACAATCGGCATTCTCCTTCCATCACCAAACGCTTTTGAGGATATCCTCAATATCGGGGGAGCCTGGTATCTTTTATATTCATTATAATTTATAAGCCGGAGCACTTTTTCAACTTCAGGTTTACCGAAACCTTCAAGCTTAATTTCATCAGCTGATTTCTGCAGCTCAATGTACTGATAAAGGATTGAATCGAGCAAAGGGTATTCCGGAAGAGAATCACTGTCACGCTGATCAGGTTTTAATTCTGCTGAAGGTGGTTTCAGTATGATGTTTTCAGGGATTATTTCATGATCCCTGTTAATATACCGGGCAAGCTTGTAAACATCTGTCTTGTAAACGTCACCGATAACAGATAAGCCTCCTGCCATATCGCCGTAAAGAGTTCCATAACCCACAGCAGCTTCACTCTTGTTTGATGTATTCAGCAGGATATATCCTAATTTGTTAGCAAATGCCATAAGCAATATTGCCCTTATCCTGGCCTGGATATTCTCCTCTGTGATGTCAGCTTTCCTTCCTTTAAAATATGGAGTAAGGATCTCTTCAAAGGAGGTAAATGGCTTTTCTATACTTATAATTTCATGATCGACATTAATATTCTTAGTCAGAGCAATTGAATCGGAAAGTGAGTGATCTGATGAGTATCTTGACGGCATCATGAGTGCCATAACGTTTTTATGGCCGAGAGCCTCTTTTGCCAGACAGATGACTACTGCTGAATCAATGCCTCCTGATAATCCGATAATGCACTTTTTAAATCCTGTTTTTGCAAAATAATCATGTACACCGGTAACCAGAGCTTTATGAATAAGTGCAACCGGTTCATAATCAGGTTTCCGGTAATAAGTCTTTCCCGACATCAATTCCTCGAGGCTGAAAGTCACAACAGTCTCTTCAAAGTATCCAAGCTGACGATAAATTTCCCCCTGGCGGTTTATTATCAGTGATGCACCGTCGAATATCAGCTCGGTGTTAGCTCCGGTCTGGTTTGCTGTTATCACAGGTACTTTATGCTTAATTGCTTTTGACGTGAATATCTTCTTTTTAGCCTCCACTTTTGTATATGAAAACGGAGATGCCGAGATATTGACTATAAGATCAGGCTCATACCTGGAGAGCTCATCCATCGGGGACACTGTGTACAATCTCGATTTTTCAAACTTGTTGTCAAAGGGTTGTTCATCCCAGAGATCTTCACAGATTGTAATTGCAATTTTCGTTCCTTTGATTGTGAAAATGGAGAAGTTTTTTTCAGGTTCAAAATACCGGTACTCATCAAATATGTCATAAGTAGGCAATAGCGCTTTATTGGTTTTAAAAATGATTTTCCCTTCTGACAGGACAAGTGCAGAGTTATAAAGTTTTTTGCCTTCCGGGTCCTTATTGAAAGTAGGTGAACCAACTATAGCGGTTATGCCTGTGCAAATTCCGGCAATTTCATTAACTGTCTGGCCGCATTTTTCAACGAAATCAACCCTGTCAAGCAGATCAAGAGGTGGATAACCGGGTATGCATAGCTCTGAAAAAATTACCAGGTCCGATCCCTCGGTTTTTGCCTTGCTGATAGCTTTGCAGATGAGATCCTTATTTCCTGCAAAATCCCCGATCTGATAGTTAAGTTGTGCAATAGAGATTTTCATATTTTACATATCAGAAATAAATACCAATGACAATTCTTTCGAATCGTTGAGACTAACGGTCATTTTCCTGCAACTCAACATCCTGTTTAAAAACTGCAATTAGCATGTCCAAAATTAGCAAATAATAAGAGATACAACAGAACCGTTTTTAATTGTTATTTTGCGAATTAATGTTTCTATTTTAACCATTTTATTCATTCTTATGAAAATCAGATATCGGATCATATTATTTTTTTTATTGGTCATGCCATGTTTTTTGTCCTGTAAAAGGAATCAATATAAGGTCAGAATTGGTTCAGTTAAAGCTGATATTGAAATAAAAAGACTTGAAGAAGACCTTTTCAGCATAAATCCTGAAGAAATTGATGGAAGGGTGCCTGAATTGAAAAATAAGTATGGCAGATTTCTTCAGCTTTTCAGCTATGTAATTAATACAGGAGACATTAATGATTCAACATTCGGAGATTATCTCGCAGGATTTTGCACAGACAAGCAGAATAATGAGGTTTATAGCCTGACAATGAAACTCTATCCTAACCTAAATTCTGTTGGGAAGGGACTGGAAGATGCCTTCGGGCATTATTTGTATTATTTTCCCGGCAGGATAATCCCGAAAGTCTATTCCTGCATCACCGGATTTAATAACAGCATAATCACAGGGGATTCAGTTCTGGGAATCGGACTTGACAGGTATCTTGGGGCAGATTGTGAATACTATCCTCGTCTGGAAATATACAGCTATATGTCAGCTCGTATGACCCCTCAATATATTGTTCCTGACTGCATTTACGGCTGGGGGACCTCAGAATGGGATTTTGCTTCAATGGGTTACCCGGCTGACAATGTTCTTGCTGAAATGATACATGAAGGGAAGCTGAAGTACTTTGAAAAGTGTATGTTACCGGAAACCAGAGATGAAATTATTTTTGGTTTTACTTCTGACCAGATGAAATTCTGCAGGAATAATGAAGCACAGATGTGGCAGTACCTTGTTGAGAATGACCTGATATTCAAAACTGACAGGTTTGTTATCAGGAAACTTATTGGCGACGGTCCGTTTACAAGCTATTTCACCAATGAATCTCCGGGCAGGGCAGCTGTCTGGATAGGATTCAGAATTGTTGAATCGTATATGACAAGAAACAGGGGAACCAGCATTGAATCCCTTATGAGTGATGTGAAAATTCAGCAGATTCTTGAAAAGGCCATGTATGATCCAAAATAAAAAAGGGGTCTGTTAACCCCCTTTTTTCTTTGAGCTGCAAGATTATTCAGCCGGATGAATTGCCTCTACAGGACAAACATCTGCGCAGGCACCGCAGTCGGTGCATACGTCCGGGTCAATTTTATAGATATCTCCTTCAGAAATTGCTTCAACAGGACATTCATCTATACATGTTCCGCAAGCTGTGCAATCGTCATTAATTTTGTAAGCCATTTCTATTCTTTTTTTGGTTATTTATATTATCAATCGTGCAAACATATTCTAAATTTTTCAATTGAAAAAGAATCTTTGATATAATTGTATTATTTCTTTCTTACATCGATTCAGAAATACAAACAAGATATCAAACCCTGATTGGAAGGATGGCCATTTTTATTTAAAAAAATTCTAAAAGTCGAGGCTGAAGGAGAGGTAAAATATACGGGGAAGAATATAGCGGTTCTCAATTCCCCATGCCCAGTCAGCTCTTATAAAGTAGCCAAGAAGCTGGGCACGCAGACCTGCTCCGACACCAGCCACAACCGGATCCCTGTTTGAATCGAGGGTAACAGTTACAGGTCCGTTTTTGTAGACTTCGGTATCATATGCATTATCTCCTGACCATGGACTGGGTCCTGTCCATGCACTTCCTATGTCACCGAAACCAACCACCTGAAGGCTGTTAAGGAAATTGGATCTCAGAGGATGTCCTGCAATATACCTTACAAAAGGCCATCTAATTTCACTGTTTATCAGGGCGAAACTATTCCCATTTCTTATATTTTGGGTAAATCCTCTCATGTTCGTTGCAAGCGCCTGGAAACCATAGTTTTGTGTCTGGTCGACAGGTATGTAATAGTTAAACATCGGGTAATTGTTAAAAACATATCCCATCCAGTTGTCGACGGCTCCCAGATAATAAACAAGTTTTGTCGGGCCGAATGATGTACTGGCCGCAAATCGGTTCGCCCAGATAAGATCCCTGTGTATACGGATATACTTT
>JGI20213J14113_1000227_pt1 | contig 12605 bp, 2 predicted proteins | sample WetSurMetagenome_3_FD_14113 | JGI IMG/M metagenome (IMG submission 14113) | reverse complement strand
TTAGTGATAAATAATATTACACAAGCACAAACTAGCGATAATATTGCTTTAATTCAACATCAAGTACTAATAGTCAGTGATACAACACAATTACAAACAAGCGATAGTATTGCTTTAACTCAAAATTATTCTTTAACAATTGATGATTCTACCCAAGTTCAACAATCATCATTTTCTAATACAATTACTGCTTATATACCTTCTGGCGCAGACGATGGCGGAAAATGGAGTACAGATTGGAATACAGATAACGATAATGTATTAATTGGTCATGGTTGGGATACTGTTGATAGCGCTTTCTTTAAATTTAGTAATGTTATAATTCCTATAGGGTCAACAATTAATTCGGCATATATACAATTTAAAGCAACTAATACAGATGCTACAGATTTTGTTCTCACAAATATTAGAGGTAATGACAGTGCAAATCCAGCATCCCCAACATCGGTTGCGACTTACGATTCTGGTACAAGAACTAGTGCTTTAGTACCTTGGGATAATGTAGAATACTGGACATTAGGGACATGGTATAATTCTGCCGAAATTAAAAGCATCATTCAAGAACTTGTTGATAGTTATGATTATAGTTTAGGTTCCCCAATACTTATTTATATTGAGGATGATGGTTCTACAGTAAGCCCGGAAGCGGGTAGATTTTTATATTCAAGAGACCATGATAGTACTGAATCAGCTAAACTTATTGTAGAATATATAAGCTTATTATTACCTTTAACTCAAAATTATTCTCTAACAGTACAAGATGCAACTCAGCTACAAACATCTACCCATATATTCAGTTATAAAGGTATATTGGCTAACTACAAGCATGAAACGGGTGATTTCAGTGAATATCAAGGCGCTAATACAAACGGTGGGAATTTAACGGTATTAGCAAGTGCTGCTTTAGCGGGTACAGGTTTTGGTCTATCTTTTAATATAGCGAATACGAGCATTGAAACTGCTTGGGCTTATACCACACCTATTAATATAACAGGAAAAATAGAAGTTAGATTTCATATTGACCCCAATACGCTCAACATGTCAGACCCGTCGGATTGTTTCCTTGCTTACGGATATACTGATGAATGGCTTTTACCTTATGCTATACTTTTAGGTTATGCAAGCGGAAATTATAATATATATGCATATACATGTAAAGATTCAGGAGGTACAAGTGGAACAGCTAAATATAATATTACAGACGAACCTCATTGTATAGAAATTAAAGTATTAAGAGCTACAGATAACACTAGTTCTGATGGAAGCCTTACATTATGGATAGACGAAACACTTAAAGAAACAGTTTCAAATATAGATAATTATGATACTTTTGATAATTTTTATTATATAGCCACTGGTTATGGATATAATTACGGTACAGTTTCAGGGGCATATTATATTGATGAAATTGTTATACGTGACGATGGGAAATATATAGGTCCAAACATTTACGTTCCTACTCAGAACGCTACACAAAATCAAACTTCTGAAAATATATCTTTAACTCAACATTATATATTATCAATTAATGATTCTACACAATTACAAACATCAGATATAATTATAATAATCCCTCGCTACGGTATAATTGTTGATATTAATCATGAAGATGGTACATTAAACGAATATACTTCTACAACTGACCCCGATGCTGATTTAAGTGTTACTTCTAGCGCAGCAATGGGAGGAACTAGTCTCGGTTTGCAAGTTAATATTGATGATTTGAATCTGTGTTATGGAAAATATACTTTAAATATTTCCAGTGTAACAGGAGAACTTCGTTCTCGTTTCTATGTTAATGCAAACTCATTAACTATGGCTTCATATGATGAGTTTACTCTTTGTTATTTTGGAAATTCTGATAATAATGGTTTAGCTTTTATAAGTTTACAACGTGTTGGGGCAACCTATAATATTAGGGGTTGGATGTTTATTGATTCTGGCGGTGGAGAAGTTGGAACTGCCTATACAATAACCGGAAATGAGCAACATGTAGTAGAGATTTATTTAAAAAGAGCAACAACTGATGTTTCAGGAAACGGTAGTTTAGATATTTACGTAGATGATATATTAAGAGCTAGTATAAGTAATAAAGATAATTATGACAGATTTTTTAATTTTAAATATGTTAATTTTGGTAATTGTGGAATTGTAGATGCGGGAACAAGCGGTATATTTTATCTTGATGAACTGGTTGTTCGAGATGATAATGTAAAAATCGGTGCGTTGTTCGAATCTAAAAATTCAACACAATCACAAACTAGTGAGAATATTACTCTAACTCAACATCAAGTACTAATAGTCAATGATACAATACAAATACAAACTAGTGATAATATTGCTCTAACTCAACACCAAATATTAGTTATTGGTGATGCTACTCAAACTCAAACATCTACTACTATAACACTAATTTATCAAGGATATTATAATTTAATACTTGATAATGCTATTCATGGACAGACTTCTGAAAATATATCATTGACTCAACATCAGATATTAACAGTTAATGATGCTTCTCAAATACAAACGAGTGAAAATACAGTATTATCTGCACATTATACAATAACAATCAATGATACTACTCAACTACAAAAAGCTGATGGTGCTACTTGTACAGATTCTGCTATTCTTGATGATTTCAATAGGGCGGATGGTAATCCCGGTGCTAACTGGACAATAATATCTGGTACTCCTACAATTTCCAGCAATAGAATTCAAGGAGATAAAGTAAGTCTTGACAAATTATTTTGGAATGTAGATAGCTTTTCAAATGACCAATATACCGAAGCCAAACAATATGTTCCGAATTCGACTGGAATAAGTTGGAGAGGTGTTGTTGTACGTGCATCTGGCTCTGTTCCAGAAAATTATTATGGTTATGTAGCATATTTAGATGGAACTAATAGTTCTCCCAATACTAGATGGTTAAGAATTGGCTGGCACATGGGGACCACAGGTTGGGGGCAATATTTAGATTCGGTAGGTGTTGGTGTCGTATGTGAAGAAGGTTCAATCTTAAGGTTAGAAGTTACTGGTCAAAGTCCTAATATAGTTTTAAAAGCTTATATCAATGGCACTCTTGTAAAGAAACTCACTCAAGCGGAGTTTGCAAACCCATTAGCTGTTCTTAATTCTGGTAAGGCTGGTTTATATATCCATAACAATACTCCTACTTCTCAAATGGATGATTTTGCTGCTGGAAACTTAAATATAATCAATTTATCCGCTCATTACTCTTTAACGATTAATGATGCAACTCAATTACAAACTTCTGAAAATGTAGTATTAACACAGCACCAGATATTAGTAATTAATAATTCCACTCAATTACAAAATTCTGATAATACTATTCTAACTCAGCATCAGTTGTTAAATGTTAATGATTCTGTTCAACTTCAAACCAGTGATGACATAATACTGACTCAACATCAAATATTAGTAGTTAATGATGCAACTCAATTACAAACTTCTGAAAATGTTATATTAATACAGCATCAAGTATTAGCTATTAATGATTCTACTCAGCTTCAAACCAGTGACAGCATAGTACTAACCCAACATCAAGTATTAGTGGTTAATGATTCTACTCAGATTCAAACAACCAGTAGTCTAACATTAAATTACCAAGGGCATTATACTTTGGTAATAAATGATGCTACTCAAGCACATACAGCACAGAATACAACTTTAACAGCACTCGTGCCTCACTATGTTTTGTATATCATAGGTTCTTATGAATCATTACTTCTTGAGGATGCTGGATATTTATTGCTTGAGGACGGTAGTAAACTTGCACTAGAAGATAGTATAGCAAGGATTATTTTACTTCAAACCGTAGATAATGTTGTTATAACTGCTCACTATGCTTTGACAAATGTTGATAATTCAACACAGGCACAAACTTCTGATAATATTACTTTAACTCAACATCAAGTGTTAGTAGTACAAGATGCAACACAAACCCAAACAAGTGAAAATATTATTTTACTTGCTCATTATAACATTACAATAAATAATTCAACTCAATTACAAACCAGTGAAAATACTATTTTAACTCAGTATCAGATATTAGCAATTAATGATGCTTCTCAAGTACAAACTTCTGATGATATTAATTTAACACAACACCATATATTAGTAGTTGATAATGCTTCTCAAAATCAAACGGTTAATAATATAACACTGATTTATCAGGGGTATTATAACTTAATACTTAATGACAGTGTTCATAATCAGACTTCTGAAAATATATCTTTAACTCAACATCAAATACTATCAATTGATAATGTTATTCAAATACAAACCAGTGAAAATATATCATTAAAACAAAATTATAAACTAAATAATATAGTATTTGACATAGACCTAGAAACAGGAGATTTTTCTCAATTTACTAGTGTTTCTAATCCTCATGGAGATTTAAGTGTTTCGAAAAATGCAGCACTGGGAGGAACTGTTTATGGACTTTCTGTTACTGTTAATGATATAACTGGTGATTATGGCTATATAGTTTTAACAAAAAATTGTGATAATATAAAATTTAGAGCATATATAGATATAAATAATATTTCTATTCCAAATAGTCAATATTTTTATATATCTGATTTTCAACAAAACGGTAGTCCATATTGGCATATTATTGATTGGGTATTATCAAATATAGGCGGAAGTATTTGGATAAGGGCAAATATAACAGATGATTCTAACTCTATAATATATAGTGCGTCATCAATAATCTCAAGCGGTGTCCATGTAATTGATAATTATATAACCAGAGCGACAGGAAGTGCGACTTCCAATGGTACATATGAATTGTGGATAGACGGAATTTCTAAAGGAAGCAAATCTGGTATTGATAACTATAATATTATTGGAGATAGTTCTCAGAGATTAACATTGGGTAATTTCTGGGCGTTTTCTGGCGATATTACTGGTACAATTTATCTAGATGAATTTGTTGCTAATAATACCGGAGAACCCATAGGGGATATTGGTTTAAAGTCATTTATTAAAATAACTTCTGAAAATGTTGTTTTAACACAACATCAAATTTTAATAGTTAATGACACTATACAACTACAAACTTCTGAAAATATAGGATTAATACAACATCAAGTTTTAATTATAAATGATGTAATCCAATTACAAACTAGCGACAATACTGAATTAATACAGCATCAAATTTTAGCAATTGGTGACTGTATACAATTACAAACAAGCGATAATATTATATTAATTCAGCATCAGATATTAGAGATTATTGATGTAGTTCAATTACAAACAAGTGAAAATGTAATATTGTCTGCTCATTATACAATAGTAGTTAATGATTCAGCCCATACTCAAATATCAGACAATATAACACTAACTCAACATCATATATTATCAATTGATGATACTACACAGTTACAAACTTCCGATAATATTATTTTAACACAACATCATGTATTAATAATTAATGATACTACTCAAAATCAAANTTCTAGTACTATAACATTGATTTATCAAGGATATTATAACTTAATACTTGATAACACTATTCATGCACAAACTTCTGAAAATATATATTTAACTCAACATCAAATATTATCAATTGATAATATTATTCAAGTACAAACATCAGATAATATTGATTTAATTCAAAATCAAGTATTAGCAATACAAGACACAACACAAGTACAAATAGCAGATAATGTTTCTCTAGTCCAGCACCATGTTCTAGTAGTTAATAATTCTATTCAAATACATTTAGTTAATTATTACAGGTTTATCGATGGATATGGAGGAGATACAACAACCTCCATTGATACTTTTATTGATTCATCTACCCCCACTACAAATTACGGAGGGGGTACAAATATATCAACTGCAAAATCATCTAGAACAGCAAATGGTTTGATTAAATTTTCAATTTTAGAAAATATTCCTTTGAATGCAGATATAATATCAGCAACATTGAATCTATATTGCGCTGCGGTTTATGAATATGCAAACCCTGTTATATCTATTTACCGTCAAAAGAGGGCTTGGACTGAATACGGCGCAACTTGGAATAAATACGATGGAACAAATGACTGGCAGATATCGGGCGGTTTTGGAATTGATGATTGTGAACAAACTGAAATTTGTAATTATATATTCGATAATAACCCGGTTTCGACACATGTATATTTTTCTTTAATATCTTCAACGGTTACAGATTTGGATTTAGGAAACGGATGGTTGATTAGAGCATCATCTGGAGATTTTGATTGTCGTTGGCGCAGTTCGGGTACACCAAATAATGATGAGCACCCGCTTTTGACAGTAGAATATATAATACCATTAATTTTAGCTCAACATCAGATATTAATTGTAGAAGATACAACCCAATTTCAGACATCTAATGATGTAAACTTAAATGCTCATTATAGTTTAACAGTAGAAAACTCTACTCAANTNCAAACTAGTGATAATGTTACAATAACNTATACTCCGGGAGTTTTTGTTTTANTAGTTCAAGATTCTACNCAAGTACANACAGTAGATAATATTATCTTAACTCAACATCAAGTTTTGGAAATTCAGAATACAGTACAGATTCAAACGGGGGGCAATGTTGATTTAACTCAACATATGTATGGAGCATTGATAGTACAAGATGCAACACAGCTACAATCCTCAGATAATATATCTCTAACTCAGCATCATATTTTAATAGTAGACAATTCTTCTCAATCACAAAATTCTGAGAATGTAACATTAACTGCTCATTATACTATAAGTGTAGAAAATTCCATACAATTACAAAATTCTGAAAATATTTTACTAACTCAACATTATGTATTAGTAATCAATGATTCTGTACAGTTACAGGCAGCAGAAAATACCGTTCTAACCCAACACATGTATGGGGTATTAACGATAGAAAATGCAACTCAGTTACAAACAGCAGATAATATAACGTTAACGGCTTATGTTCCAACTTTCTTATTAACAGCTAATTTGACTCTATCAAATGCTGGTCTAGGAAGTGTTAATGGGTATTATATCGATTCTGGAAAATTGAATAGCAAAGAGTATTATGTATTATCTACCGATAATGATATAAGAGTATGGTGGAATGGAAGTATTTGGGTAGTCGGAAAATATAGTACAACTACTACTTATTATTATTCTACTGATAATGTAGTTACACCAGATTTAATAACATCATGGATAGTATTTTTACCCGGCGGGGGAATAGCACCTGCCCCTACTGTTTATAGCCACTTTAATGTTATCCAGACACAAACTTCTGAAAATGTAACTTTAACAGCCCATGTTCCGGTTTATAGTCTATCAGTAAATAATGCAACACAAATACAAACTAGTGATAATACATTATTAACTCAACATTATTTACTATTTGTTAACGATATATCTCAGTTACAGACATCGGATAATATAGCATTATTTTCCCATTATGCAATATTAGTTAATGACGTTATTCAAACTCATGCTGCGAATAATGTTGAATTATTTGCACATTATAGTTTAATAGTCAATAATATTACTCAATTGCAAACAAGTGATAAAGTTTCATTAACTCAAAATTATTTATTATCAGTTAATAATGCTTCTCAATTACAGGTATCAGATACTATAATATTATTGGCGCATTATAGTATAGCAGTTAATAATGCAACTCAAACACAAACATCAGATAATATTGGGTTAATTCAACATTATATATTATCTGTTCAAAATACTACGCAATTACAAACAGCGGAGAGCGTAACCTTAGTTACTCACATGTTTGGTATCTTGAATGTTCTAAGTTCTACACAAGGACAAACAAGTGAGAGTGTCAGTTTAACGCAGCATCATATATTAGCAACTAATGATGCAACACAATTACAAATATCTGATAATGCAACGGTAATTCCTCGCTTCGCAATAACAGTAAATAACTCTGCACACAATCAAACAACAGAGCAAGTAATACTAACAGCCCATTATGGTATAGCAATCAACAATGCAACACAGATACAAACTTGTGATAATATAACATTAACTCAACATCATATTTTAACTATAAACAATACTATTCATTATCAAACAGCAAATAATGTTATATTGCTTGCGCATTATACTATAACAATCAATGATTCTACTCATGCGCAAACCTGTGGTGGTGTAATATTAACTGCTCATTATAATGCAATAGCTAATAATGCAACACATCTACAAACATCAGACAATATAGAATTAACTCAACACCATATATTAGCAGTTAATGATACAGTACAAATAATAACCTCAGACGTTCTAATATTCTTTGCACATTACGCTATAACAACCGATGATTCTACACAAGTTCAAACAGCAGATGGGGTAGTATTAATTTTCCACAATATGTTGGAAGTTGAAAACTGTATTCATTTACAATCTTCTGATGAAATAGTATTATTTGCACACTACGCTATAATAACTGATAATACTGTTCATGGGCAAACAACAAGTGAAATAATATTTATAACTGTTGCTATATTAGTAAGAGATTGTATTCATATACAAACCTCTGATAATATTAAGCTAATTTACTTCCATGTATTAGCTACACCTGATTCGAGGACATTTACTATCGGAGCAGAGAGAAGGGTATATGTAGTTATAGCAGAAGATAGATTCTATTTTATACCTCCTTGGATTGATGATTATTATAGAGAATCGGGAGGTGGATAATGGCACTTACATTTGATACTAAAGCACGTTTTCCAACAACTGCATCATCTACCTCGACAGAAACATCAATGGATTTTGGTTATATTTGTGGTTCTGCTGTTGGGGCGCTGGTTGTTATCCCCGTATGGGCAGGAACAACAGCGAGAACAGGTGGCGACCCTTCTTATGCAGGTTCTCCGCTTACCCAAGTTAAGACTCAACTAACCGTGACAGAAACATCTGTAGAAATGTGGTATATACTTAATCCCGCCTCGGGGTCACATACGGTAATAGTACCTAATAGTGGTGGACGTACCATGTGGATATATGCGGCAAGCGGTAACTCTACAAGTGCTTCTATTGGTTATGCTCTAGACACATCCGCTTCAAATGCTATTACTGCTGCAAATCCCGGAATAAGTGTTACTACGGTTTCTGCTTCCACAATCGTATTTGTTGGGTTAGGAACAGGGGACAACACTTGGCTCCCAACTGCAAGAACTGGTATTGCTATTTATGATGATGATATTGCTGCTTATGGTGGTGGTTCGCAATATCTAATAAAAACTACTTCTGGTTGTTCAACAATCGGTTGGACAGATGCAACATCAGATGACTACAATGCATTAGCTGTTGCGTTTAGTGAAACCCCACGTCCTTTTACATTATCTTTAATTAATGATGCTACTCAATTACAAAATAGTGATGATACAATATTAACCCAAAAATGGACAATAATATCTGGTAGTTCCAGTCAATTACAAAATTCTGAAAATATATCTTTAAATGCTCATTATACTCTAACAACAGTTAATGACTCTGTTCAATCTCAAGTTTCAGAAACTATAAATTTGACCTATCGCCAAGTATTGATACTCGCTGATTCTACTCAATTACAATCTTCAGATATTATAAATTTAATTCAAAATCAAATACTAACAAGTAATGATACTATTCAAATACAAACATCAGATACTGTAAATCTAATCCAACACCAGATGTTGATAATCAGAGATTCTACTCAAACACAAACATCTGATAGTACAATATTAATACAAAATTATGCCGGAACAGCTAATGATGCTTCTCAAGTACAAACTTGCAATGAAATTGTTTTAACTCAACATTATAGTTTAATAATTAGTGATGCGACTTTAATCCAAAACGCCGGGGCTATAACATTAATACAAAATTATATATTAATTCTTAATAGTTCCTCTCAATTACAAAATTCTGATAATATAATTTTAAATGCTCACTATATCTTAGCAACAATCAATGATTCTGTTCAATTACAAAATTCTGAAAATATAATTTTATTTGCACATTATAGTATAATAACCAATGATAGCTCTCAAGTACAGACATCACAAAATATACTTCCGGTTCAGAACTATGTTTTAATAATTCACAATTCTTCTCATTTACTAGCCTCTGATAATTTGAATTTAATTCAAAACTATAGTTTAGAAATAAACAATGTTATTCAATTACAATCGAGCGATAATATAATTCTAACTCAGCATTATATATTATCACTTTTCGATACAATTCAAAATCAAATTTCTGATGATATAGAATTAATTCAAAAAGGGGTATTTGTAATTAAAAGCCCAACACAATTACAAGAATCGGAAAATATAGTTTTAACACAGAATCATGTTTTGGTAATTTCTAATTCTTCTCACTCACAAACTTCTGATGATTTGAGTTTAATTCAAAATTATGTTTTAGTAACAGATAATATTACCCAATTACAGACAAGTGATAACATAGATTTAATTCAACATTATATATTATCCCTTTTTGACACAATCCAAAACCAGATTTCTGATAATATAGAATTAATTCAAAAAGGTGTATTTGTAATTAAAAATGTAACACAATTACAAGAAGCACAGAATATAATTTTAATTCAGAATTATATCTTATTAATTGATAATTATTCCCATTTACAAACTTCTGACGATTTAGATTTAATTCAAAATTATGTTTCCGTAATAAATAATATTATTCAATTACAAACAAGCAACAATGTAGATTTAGAAGCACACTATGTAATAACAATTGACGATGCTACTCAAATACAAAATTGTAATGATATAACATGGACTTACTTTTTAATAGTAGACAATTCCAATCACTTGCAAATCATTACTGCGTTCAGTTTGATTTATTTTCAACCAAGAGTTAGTTTTAAATACAGAAGATTATTTATCGAACCAGAAGATAGGAATTATACTATAGAATCAGAAAGCAGAGTACTTTATATAAGAAGAGGTGATTATGGCGATTTCAAACACATTCATTAAAGACCCCAATTCAACCCTAGATTACGGGTTCGACTGGTCACAATGGTTAGATTCCGGAGAAGTTATTGCTGGTTATATAATAACTACTGGTTGTGGTATAACCAATGTTTATAGTACAAGTACAACAGCAGGTAGTGTTATTGTATGGTTATCGGATGGTACTGCGGGAAATAGATATTCTGTTGCCTGTAAGATAACAACAAGTGGTTCAAGAATCGATGAGCGCACTATAAAAATTGATGTAAGAGACAGATAATTATTCTAGCAGGGGTCAAACTCTGCTAGAGTATATAAAAGTTTATTTTAAGTATCTTCACAATAGGAGGAGAATATGTGGGTTGAAAAAACAGAGAAAAGAACTCAAAAATCTAAAACCTTTTATGATGTAGATACAAATAAATACAAAACAGAGTTAGGAATACATGACAAACATTTTAAAGACGAAAATAATAATTGGATTGATGTCGATGAAAATTTTGAAAATGGTGGTGTACATACTAAAAAGTGTGATAAGACCAGACACGCAATCCACATTGCCAACGGTGGAGCAAGAAGATGGTATCCACGTAGAAATATAACTACAGAATATGTAGATATTACAAATATAGAATATTATTTAAACCAATGGAGAAATTTAAATCTTCCTACTCCCGCTTGGACAAACAACAAAACAGAATGGGACATGACTAACCTTTATGCCAGTATTACAAATACATGGAAAGCCATAAAGACAGATTTCATTCTAAAAAATTCTAATACACCAACAAGACTTAGATTTCAAACTTCCTTTACAGGATTAACCTATAATCCCACAACAGGAGAATTAACCAGTATTGCAGATGGTCTAGTATGGGGATATATTAAAAAACCTTATGGGTATGATGCTAATGGAAGCGAAGATAACCATAACATTACAATAAATCAAACTTATAACGGAACATATATCGAATGGTCGGTAGACACTACAGGAGCAACATTCCCGATTTACGTTGACCCGCCCTTCTCCGATGGGTATGGTGAGGCTGTAAACACAGCGAAAGATACATTTATACAAACCATGAATGATGGGCATTATAACTATGGCGCGCATACTGCCATTAAAACGTATATGTATAATAATACTCATTATTCAAAGGGGCTTATCGAGTTTGATTTATCATCCATTCCCGGAGATAGTTCGTGTACTTCAGCAACACTTTACCTTTATGAAACTTATGACAACAATACTAGTGGCACAATAAATTTATATAGTATAGCGGTTGATAACGAAGCATGGATAGAGGGAACCGGAACGGGTGCGGCAGATGCCGCAGCAGGACAGCCATGTTGGAACGCTTTAGCGGCAGATGGTGCTGGAGGTGTTACAACTGCTTGGCATGGCACTACAGGGTTGCGTACAAGCGGAGAGGACTATGAAGCAGACGTAATAGGCACATTTGATTGGTTGGCTGCCGATTCTGAAGGACATGAATATATTATTGATTTGACCCCAGCACGGGTTGAGGGTTGGTTCGATACTCCAAATACAAACTATGGCTTGTTGATTCAACAAGCATTAGCAGCCGCCGAAAAAGACCATCAGATTGCTTCATCCGACCACGGCAC
>JGI20213J14113_1000225_pt1 | contig 12706 bp, 7 predicted proteins | sample WetSurMetagenome_3_FD_14113 | JGI IMG/M metagenome (IMG submission 14113) | reverse complement strand
TATTGGCTATCAGGCTCAGGCTGGGATGCTCAGGAATAATTTAATCCAGGAAAAGAAGACTACTTCATTGAATGCCTGGTTGACGGAGATTAAAGAACAGGCCGATATCGTTGATAATAGGCACCTGTTCTACGGTAATTAAATTCTAAGCTATTTTAATCCCCCGTTTCATAATTATCAGAAAGGTATGAATCGGGGGTTTTCTTTTTTAAAGAATTTTAGACAAGTTCACAGAGAAGTATATAGTGACAGATAAATGTTTAAAATTTTTTTAACTGTATGGTTGCCTATCCTATTTTTAACTGATTCTTTTGCACAGTTCAGTACGGGTAAAATTGGTATAGGTATGAATGCTGTTTACACAACATCCGCGGAAATTTTTCTAAATCCTAATTCCTCAAACTCAGAAGTTAGAAATAAATCATTTACGCTCGAAAATATTTGGGACCCCGGATTGGATGTGAGGTACAGATTTTCAAATGAATTTATACTTGGGTTGAATATCGAATACATCAGGAAAACCGCCAACGCGCCAAACCTTACTGCTTTCATTGGTAATCAAGTGTTTGTATTTGATGTTGAGGATGGCTTAAGTGTCATTCCAATTGAACTTACAGCTCATTATCACTTCCCGTTTTCCACAGAGGATTTCAAATTTATGATGGGTGGAGGAGTAGGGTATTATATTGGCGAGTTTGTAAGAAAATTTCAGGGAGTTGAACTTGAAGTGACTCAAAGAAAATTTGCCCTCGGATTTCATGTATCAGCTTCGATGGATTACATCATTATCGAAAATCTTTCCGCTCGATTTGAAATGAAGTTTAGAAACCCGCAGTATACTGTAACCAGTAAATACTCCAAAACTGAGGTGACGTATCAGGGAAATGTTATACAACTTCCTGAAAATGCTTTTGATACTAAAGTTGACATCGATGGTTTGACATTTATTTTTGGCCTGGTTATAAATATCTGAAAAGAACACTTCTCACATCTGCTTCCTTTAATATTCAATTAATAAGACATATTTTTAAACTGTACACTTATGAAGAAAAAAATATATTATCTGACAGGATTCATGGCAGCCGGTAAAAGTACTATTGGACCTATACTGGCAAATACTCTTGGCTGGAATTTTTATGATCTGGATAAAGAAATAGAAAAAAAAGCGAGAATGAAAATTGTTGAACTCTTTGAGCACAAAGGAGAAGAATATTTCCGAAAAACCGAAACAGCTTTACTGGAAGAACTATCCCTGAATGATAAATCAATTATTTCCCTTGGCGGTGGTGCTATTGCTTCCGATGTAAATTTCAAGCTCATAAAATCATCAGGTAAAATTATTTATTTGAAGTCCTCGCCAGAAATGGCATATAAAAGGCTAAGATTTAAAAGAGATCGTCCTGCATTTGTATTTGAAGGTGAAGAAGTTCCTTCCAGAGAAGAATTTCTTGAAAGGATTAATAAGCTTCTGGATTCAAGAAAAAAATATTATGAGCAGGCTGATTTTATTATTGATACTGATAGCCAGACTGTCGGAAAAACTGTTGATATCATTGCAAAATATATTTTTAGTGATTTGCTAAAAGACTAAATAAACATTTTGAAAAAAGTACAAATAAATACCGCTTCAAAAAGATATCCAGTTTTTATCGGCAGTGATATCTTTGGAGTGTTACCCGGATTGCTAAAAAAGCACAGTCTCCCCAATCGTTTATTCGTTATTCTAGATAAAAATGTTGCGGAAATTTACAGTTCATCCATTAGAAAGATGATAAATGACCTCGCCGTCAAGAAATATTTTTTGATTATTCCAGTTTCGGAAAGAATAAAATCTTTCAAAACCTTATATCAGATATATACCAGATTGTACGAAGAAAAATTTGGAAGAGATACGCTGATGATTTCTATTGGTGGAGGAACTGTTGGAGATGTTGCAGGCTTTGCTGCTTCGACTTATATGAGGGGAATATCGCTGGTTCACATCCCTACAACTTTACTTTCGGCCGTTGATAGTTCAATTGGTGGGAAAACAGGAATCAATTTTAGTGATGCAAAGAATCTGGTCGGTTCATTTTATCATCCTTCCCTCGGTTTAATTGATACAAATTTTCTTAGATCACTTCCTGAGCAAGAGCTCATTTCAGGTTTTGGTGAAGTGATAAAATATTCTTACCTGACTGATGGCGGCTTTTATTCCGAATTACTTTTAGATTATAATTTACTATTCAATAATGACTCACAATTTTTTAATAAAATTATTTACGAGAGTGTAAAAATAAAATCAGCAGTAGTCTCGAAAGATGAATATGAAAAATCAGGGTTGAGAAAAATTTTAAACTTTGGTCACACATTCGCACATGCATTTGAAAGCAACTCTGATTATAAATTATCACATGGTAAAGCTGTTATCGCTGGAATTGTAAGCGCTCTCTATCTTTCGCATGAATTGGGATTGATAAGTGAAAAGCGACTCGACTATATGCTTGAACTGCCGTTGAAATTCAAGTCTTACATTCATCTGAAAAATATAAAGAGAAAAAGATATTCAGCTTAATGCATTACGATAAGAAAAACAGGGACGGTAAATTAAAATTTGTGTTGATAAGAAACTTTGGCGAAATTTTAGTTGATTTGAATGCAGATCCCAAATTAATTTATAATGCTTTGAAGCGAGCAAAAAAGATTTTGGTTTAAAAGGGCAACTGCCGGATTGTGAGGGCGAAACCCGGCAGCTTTGTGTGTCATATTTGGAGGGATGCTATGCTTAAACTATTTCGTAACTTATTTCTCAACATCAATGCCACTGGTTTTAGTATTGTTTTTTTGTTTGTATTGAGCTATTTATTGAAGTAAATGCGGGTAGGGTAATAATTACCTGTAAAATAGGTTTTGCGATTCCTAATAAATCCTTGCTTGTGTGAAAGATTATGAATGAAATAGAAATAACGACAAATCTGGCTGAAAAAATTCTTCAAAAAAAGGAGGATTTGAATGCTGTTATTTTGGCTCATTATTATCAGGAATCAGAAATTCAGGATATTGCTGATTTCGTTGGAGACAGCCTTGAACTTGCCAGAAAAGCCAAAGAAACAGACGCGGAGGTTATCGTTTTTGCCGGTGTTCATTTTATGGCAGAGACTGCTAAGATTTTAAATTCGAATAAACTGGTTCTTCTTCCTGACCTTGAAGCTAGCTGCTCACTTGCAGAAGGATGTCCAGCAGATGCATTTGCAGATTTTCGTAAGCAGCATCCCGATCATCTGGCAATAACTTATATAAACTGTACTGCAGAAGTGAAAGCTTTGAGTGATATAATCTGTACATCAAGCAGCGCCGAAAAAATTATTAACCAGATTCCAATAGATAAGCCCATACTTTTCTCACCGGATAAAAATCTTGGTAAATATCTCATAAAAAAAACCGGAAGAGATATGCTGCTGTGGGAAGGGTCATGTGTGGTGCACGAACATTTCAGCGAAGAAAAAATAATAAAACTATTGACTGACAATCCGGGAGCAAAATTAATTGCACATCCGGAGTGTACGGATTCTGTTTTAATGTGGGCAAATTATATCGGCTCTACAAGCAGGTTATTAAAGTTTATTTCGGAAGATCATTCGCAGTCTTATATTGTTGCTACTGAGGTTGGCATAATTCATCAGATGAAAAAAGCAGAGCCGAATAAGAATTTTATTCCTGCACCACCTGAAGAAGAAAGCTGTTCCTGCAACGAATGTCCTTATATGAAACTCAACACAATGGAAAAGTTGTATTTGTGTATGGAATATAAATTTCCTGAGATTATTCTTGATCCTAAAATTGCAGAGAGAGCGTTAATACCAATAAATAGAATGCTTGAAATGAGCTAACAGCTTTTCAGCAATATTTTGAATGTTGTTCCTTCGCCGGGCAATGAACTTTTCACAAAAATTTTGCCGCCGTGATAACCTTCTATAATTCTTTTCGATAAACTTAGCCCCAATCCCCAGCCTCTTTTCTTTGTGCTGTAACCTGGTCTGAAAACATCTTTTCTTCTTTTCATTTCAATACCTTTTCCGCTGTCAGTTACTTCAACTTCGACGCGTTTCTTAAATTCTTTAACTGATATTTCAATTTTGCCGGATGTTCCTTCGATAGCATCAAGAGCATTTTTTATCAGGTTTTCAATCACCCACTCGAACAATTCAGAATTTATTTCTGCGCAAGCATTTTCATCTCCCGAAATTTTTAACTCTACTGATTTTCCTGTTTGCGGTAGTCGTCTTTCGAAGTAAGCAATTACCTGTCTCATTTCTTCAATAACATTCTTTTTAGTCAGTTCGGGTTTTGCACCAATTTTCGAAAACCTGTAAGTTATCTTGTTGAGCTTTTCAACATCGTTACTTATCTCTTCTGTAATATCGAGGACTTTGTCGGGTTCCTTATAATTAAGTTTTAACATTTCCAGCCAGCCCATTAAACTTGAAATTGGAGTACCAAATTGATGAGCAGTTTCTTTTGCCATTCCCACCCAGATGTTACTTTGCTCACTCCGCTTAATACTGCTGAATCCAATATATCCAAGTATTATAAACATTGCAGCTATCACTAGTTGAATGTAGGGGTAATATCGAAGCTGCTTTATATGTTCTGAATCGCCGTAGTGAATTTTCGTTAATACAATTGAGTCCTCATAGGTAACTTGGATTGGCGGGTGCACGGCATCCATTTCGCCGATCATTTCATTAATAAAAACTTTGAACTGTTCTTGAGTCAAGCTAGTGTCTATCTTAATATTTCTTAAATCCGTTCTGCTGAAGAAATTTACATTATTATCAGCATCGGAAAGAATTAAAGGAAAATCAATTGGTTTAATGATATTGTCAAATAGAAATGTTATATCAACATCCGGGTTAGTTGTGTTGGCAAGATATTCAATTCCTTTAGCATACAGCTCAACAATCTGTCTTTCTTTTACCTGCAGCTTTTCAACGAGAGTCTGTGTGTAGTAAAGCGTGCCGATTGCAATCAGCACAGCAATAATCAGAAGGATGACTTTAATATTTACAGACGCAGGTCCGCCGGACATTTTCATATAACACCTTAAGAAATGAAGTTTTAACTGATGGTAAAGTTAGACAAAAGGCAAGAAAAGGGAAATGTATAAGAGGTAGCATACTCAGTTGGTTTCTCAGGTTTTGCATATTTCTCAAGATGTTTCAAGGAGGAATTTGGCTATCCTCCTAAAAGTCTTATTGTTTAATCCTCATTTTTAATGATTTAGAAGTTGCTTATTATCATATCTATGAGATGTAAAATATCGCAGCTAAAGTCTATTAATAGAATTGTAACCGCTAACATTCTATTTCATCTTATAATTGGATTCATGATAAGCCTTGCTTTGCCTAATCGTATTAACTCACAAAATTCAAATATTAATTTTGAACATTTTTCAGTTGCTCAAGGAATATCATCTCCAGTAGTGTCGTGTATTTTACAGGATCGTGAAGGGTATATGTGGTATGGTACCTTCAATAGCATAGATAAATATGATGGTTATACTTTTACGTCTTTCAAACATGAATCTGCTGATACTACAAGTTTAAACAATGGTTATGTTCAATCTATTTATGAGGATAGAGCTGGTAATATATGGGTTGGTACCTCACAAGGACTTGATAAACTAAACCGCACAACTGAAAAATTTAGTCATTATTTCCCAATTCGGCAGGATATAGCAAAAGAAGGAGAAAACCATGTCTGGTCAATTTATGAAGATAAAGAAGGGCAGATTTGGGTAGTTGCTGGGGAGACAGTGTATATATTAAATCGATCGACTGGAACTTTTTCACACTTTGTTCATAATAGTAGCGATCTTGGAAGCATCAACAAGACTGGGATAGGAACAATATGTGATGATACTGATGGAAGTATCTGGATCGCAACTGGTAATGGGGTTGATAAGTTCGATAAAAAAAACCAAAAGTTTGTTCACTATTGGTATGAGCCAAAATCAAATAGTGATTGGACTAACCATTGGGTAAATACAATTTTTAAAGATAGATCGGGAATACTTTGGCTTGGAACAAGGCTTGGTTTAGTTTCATTCAACAAAAAAGATTCCTCTTTTGTTTCTTATGGCAAAGAGCTCCAATCAATTTCATCTATTTGTGAAGATGAATCAGGAATTCTTTGGATAGGCACATGGTTATATGGGCTTTTTGCATTCAATAAGACTACGAAAAACTTTACTAATTATTCTCATAACCCAAAGAACCTCGAAAGTCTAAGTCACAATCAAGTGAGTTCAGTTTGTTCTGACAAATCAGGTACATTGTGGATTGGAACCTGGGGCGGTGGAGTGAACAAATTAGATAAATTCAGTTCACTGTTTGTAAGGTACCAACATATTGAAGGGAAAAAAGAAAGCCTATATTCAAATGATATAGATTGTATTGCTCAGAAAACCAAGAATGAAATAATTATTGCATCATCAGGAATAATTGAAAAATTTGATCCGAAAACTGAAATCTTTAATATTTTGTTTCACTTAAATCAGGTATCTCAAATTGTTGTCGATAATAATAATAATATTTGGTTTGGTACAAGATTAGGTTTGGGACTTTTCAAGTATGATAGTCACAGCAATCTCAAAAAATTTTATTATTCATCTGACGAAAGGAATTTCCCACAAGATATTTCAAGCATGTTTAAGAGTTTTAATGGTTCCATTTGGATTGGCACGAGTGGGGGGGAATTCTTTTTATTTGATCCTGTTTCAGAAATTATATCATCTTTCGATTTAAATATCATAGACGGAATTAAGAAAATCTTTGAAGACGATTCAGGTTTACTTTGGATTGGTACCCAAGAGTCGGGACTTTTTTGCTATGATCCCAAAAACAATACTACGGCACGATACATATTTGAACCCAAAAATGAGAAAAGCATAAGTAGCAATACTATTTTTGCTATCAACCAGGATAATAAGAGAACATTATGGATAGGAACAAATACAGGATTGAACAAATATGACCCATCTTCTCATTCATTCCTGCATTTTACTGAAAAGAATGGTCTGGCAAACAATATTGTATTGGCTCTATTTGAAGATAATCAAAATAATTTATGGCTGAGTACTCCAAAGGGAATTTCTAAATTTAGTCTCACAAATTTTCAGTTCAAGAATTACTTCTTTCCATATCAATTAAGTAACATCTGGTTCATACAACCTCCGGGGTATAAAACTGCAGATGGGGAGATGTATTTCGGAGGTACAGATGGTCTCATCCGTTTTCACCCCGACAGTATAAATGACAACAGTTATGTTCCACCCATTGTAATCACAGCATTCAAAAAATTTAATCAGGATGCAAAACTTAACAGCATTATTTCAGAAAAAAAATCAATTGAACTTTCTTATTATGAAAATAATATCTCTTTTGAATTTGCTGCACTTAATTACTCTTTGTCTCAAAAGAATCAATACGCGTACAAACTTGAAGGATTAGACAAAGACTGGGTTTATTCGGGTACAAGACGATTCGCATCATATCCGAATTTGGACCCTGGTGAATATGTTTTTAGAGTAAAAGGTTCAAACAATGATGGTGTATGGAATGAAGAAGGAACATCAATCGCAATAATTATTTCGCCACCCTTCTGGAAAACGTTGTGGGCTTATTCGTTATATGCTGGTATTTTTATTTTAGCGCTGTACTGGATAAGAAGATATGAGATGAATAGGATATCCTATAAAAACCAGGCTAAACTTGATAGAGCGGTATTAATAGAAAAAGAAGAAACGGAAAAAATAAAATCAAAGTTCTTTGCAAATATTTCTCACGAATTCCGTACACCGCTAACATTAATTTTAGGTCCTGCAGAAAAGATCGAGAAAAATGAGTCATCAAATCCTGTTAAGGATGCGGGAATAATCACTCGCAATTCCAAAAGGCTTTTGCAGCTTGTTAATCAGCTTCTCGATCTTTCCAAACTGGATGCAGGTAAATTAAAGCTCGAAGCCTCGTCTGGAAACATAATTTCATTTGTAAAAGGATTAGCACTATCATTTGAATCTCTATCTGAATCCAGAGATGTTATGATTAAGATAAAATCTGATAAAGAATTTATTGAAGTCTATTTTGACAGGGAAAAGATGGTTAAGGTTTTTTCTAACTTGTTATCCAATGCCTTCAAGTTCACACCGGAAAGAGGAAATGTAGTTATTACTATATCTCAGACATCAAATAGCATTGTTGAAATCAGAGTTAGAAATTCGGGGATAGGAATACCTAAAGTAGAACTGCCAAAATTATTTGACCGTTTTTATCAGGTTGATTCATCGCAGACAAAAGAATACGAAGGAACAGGAATTGGCCTGGCACTGGTTAAAGAGCTAATAGAATTACATCACGGTAGTATTAGTGTTGAGAGTAAAGAGGCAGAGCCAGACAAAATAAATTCCGCCTGGACAGAATTTACAATTAATCTTCCGCTTGGACGAGTTCATCTTAAAGATGATGAAATATTGGTAGCAGAGAAAGAGGTACATAAAGAAGTCACTCCGATTGATGAAGCTGAATATATGAGCCCCAGAACTTTAGTAGAATCAGACCCAGCACAAGATGAAACCAAAACAACAATACTTGTAGTTGAAGACAATTATGATATGAGGGAATATATAAAAGAATCTCTGTCTGATAGTTATGCAATTGAAGAAGCAATTAATGGAGAACAAGGAGTAAGAAAAGCAGAGACGATTATTCCTGATCTTATAATCAGTGATTTAATGATGCCGAAGATGGACGGAAATGAACTGACCAGAATATTGAAGAACGATGAAAGAACGAGTCATATTCCAATAATAATATTAACTGCAAAATCCGGACAAGAAAGTAAGATAGAAGGTTTGCAGACAGGAGCAGATGATTATCTAACGAAGCCATTTGATGTAAATGAACTAAGAGTGAGAGTAGAGAACCTGATCAACATCAGAAAGAAACTGCAGGAGAAGTTCAGCAAGGGAGAATTTCTTTCGAAGCGAGTGGAGAAAAAATTAAAAAGCATTGACGAAAAGTTTCTAGCAAAAGTAATTGAAGTAATTGAAAAGCATTTATCTGAAGAAGAATTCAGCATCGAAGAATGCAGCAGCGAAGTTGGATTGAGTAGAACACATTTTCACAAGAAGTTAAGAGCACTGGTAGGTAAATCGCCAAGTCAATATCTAAGAACAGTCAGATTACACAGAGCAAAACAGATGATAGAAGAAGAAAAAGGAAATGTATCAGAGGTTGCTTACTCAGTCGGATTTTCAAGTCCTGCATATTTTTCAAGATGTTTTAAGGAGGAATTTGGTTATCCGCCAAGCAACATTATAATCTGAATGTAATCAACAAATTTCCCTTCCTGAAGAGTAACTAAACTCAGACTTATCCCCCCAAAATTGACCAAAATTGCGACTTGATACATAAGTGCAAGTCGGTGATACATAACTGCAAGAGATTGGGCAAATCGTGCATGTAATCAAGACATAGTTGATAACTACCCCCCACCTCCTTCTATTTTATTTGTGGTGCGACTTTAAAAAACATTTAACCAAAAATTTTAAGGAATGCACCAATGAAAAACGCAATAATTCTTTTAACAGTTTTGTTTCTGTTCTTAGTAACCACTCAACTATTTTCACAAGAAGATGACTTCTTCAGAAAAGGGTTCGAGTACTCTTTTCCAGAGAAAATTGAAGGGCCTGTTTCAAGCCGTCTTCAGGCAGGAACATATTCGGTAGGCAGTGTCGGTTCCTTCCCAACACTTGACTCAGCATTTAGTAAACTAAGCATTGATGGAATTGAGGGAGATGTAGTACTAGAGTTAGTTGATGATTTATATTCCATTCAAGAAAATAGCTTAGGATTTTTATTGAATGGACCTATACCTGGTGCGGGGCCAGATAGTCGTGTTACAATCAGACCCGTAAATAATAAAAAGGTTACGATTGAAGGTAATGGTGAGGGAGTGCTTTTATTTATAAACACAAGTTATGTGACTGTAGATGGAATCGGTTTAACAGGAACAACTACACTTAGGATTCATTCGTATCAGAACACTTCATACATTTGGAATGATGGGATTTCATTCTTAAATAATTCTAAACATAATGTTGTGCAAAATGTAACTGTTGAATGCGATGATTATACAAGAAAAGGAGGAGGGATAGTGTTTCTACATGAATCCGGGAATTTTATGCCCGATAGTAACCTGATTCAAAATAATTTTGTCAAGAAAGCTGCGATGGGAATTTGTGTAACTTCATTTTTCTACAAGGCCACCGGAAATATTATTCGGGGAAATTTAATTGGTTCCGAAAATGACAGCTTGATTTCTATGGGGATAAATTTAGTTTTAACTCAATACTCAATAGTTGAGGACAATATAATTCAAAATTTAAGAAACAATTCTCAGCTTCCATATTGTCCCGGCATAACTTCTGTGGCCGGTACAGCAGAAACAATACGAAATAATGTTGTGCATAATGTTTATGTAGACAATGGTAATTATGGTGGAATGGGAATTTTACTCAATGGAACTTCGAGTAATTCCGGTATCATTAATTCAGTTTATAATAATATGGTATATGATATTCGGAGTTCGTCACCAGATGCTGCTGCTAAAGTAAGCGGAATAGAATTAAGGAATCAGAGTTATGCAAAAATATATTTCAATTCTGTATATTTATCTGGTACAGGAACTAATCAGAAAGGCTCAGCATCGCTGTACATTGGTGAAGGCTGTTCGAATAACTATGTAAATAATAATATTTTAGTTAACACCAGAAACGAAGAACCATATTGTGCATGTGCAATTTACGATTTTTCATTTTCCAATCTGACATCAGATAATAATAACCTTTATTATGAACCAACACAGTATAATTGTCTGGTAAACGCTGCTGGTACGGATTATCATTCACTTTCCGAATGGCAGTCAACCGGAAAAGATTTGCAAAGTATTAACGAGTTGCCGCATTTTACTGAATCATACTTGCATATAGATAGTTCATTTGTTACAAATCTTGAATCTGGCGGAAAACCAATCGGCGGATTAGTTAATGACTTTGATGATCAGCTAAGGAACGCAGTAACTCCGGATATTGGTGCAGATGAATTTGATGGAATCGTTACAGTAGCAGAAAATGAAATTATTTTACCGAATGGAATTAGACTAGAGCAGAACTACCCCAACCCGTTCAATCCATCGACAAAAATTCGATTTACAATACCCGTCACCCTGAGCGAAGTCGAAGGGTCTCTAGTCACTTTAAAAGTATATGATGTGTTGGGTAACGAGGTGGTAACTTTAGTGAATGAAGAAAAACCTGCAGGAAGTTACGAAGTTGAATTCAACGCATTGTCTTTGCCGAGTGGAGTCTATTTCTATACGATTAATGCTGGAAGTTTTGTAGAAACCAAGAAGATGGTACTACTCAAGTAAAAAAGATAAAAGTATAAAGTAAAAAGTAGGGCGGGAATTATCTCGCCCTTATTTATATAATTACTGAATTAGTGATTGCCTTTCCCGCTTCACAGACAAAAAGCCCCGGCTGCTCCGCCTTAGGCGGACAAGCAGAAGCAAGTATCACGGGTGGATAAATACTTACTTCCTTGTTAGCAGCGGAGCTTCAAAAAGAGTCTGTAGTATGTCGTTCCAATTCAAACATAGACTCTAACACCTTGAGTTTCACACCAAAAATTCGGTTCATAAAATTTCAGTATTTTTTTGCTTTTTATATCCGGACATACAAAGAATCTTTCCTGATTATGAATTAAGTTTGTAATGCAGTTTCTAAAATTTAAAGGCACACTATGGAATCGGTCTTCACTAATTATTTCTATCCAAAATCAATTTGTGTTGTGGGTGCATCCTCAAAGCCAAAATCGCTCGGATATGAACTGACCAAATCTATTAAGCAATACGGGTACACTGGAAAACTTTTTCTTATCAATCCAAAATCTGATGAAGTTCTGGGCTATAAGTGCTATCCAACAATTGAGACAGTCACAGAAAAAATTGAACTGGCGATAGTAATGGTACCAAAACAATTCGTTGAAGATTCAATAAAACAACTTACGGCAAAAGGAACAAGAGCGCTCATCTTAATCACAGCAGGATTTAAAGAGACCGGAAAGGAAGGGGAAGAAGAAGAGAAAAGAATTCTTGAGCTTGTTAAAAACTCTAATGCAAGATTGGTTGGACCAAATTGTATGGGGATAATAAACTCGCTTCCCGAAATTAAAATGAATGCAACGTTTGTTGCAGAAGAACCACGCAACGGAAAGATGGCTTTCTGTTCGCAAAGCGGCGCTATTGGTGCTGCAGTTCTAAACTCCTTGAGAGAGACAGATATCAGGTTTTCGCAGTTCATAAGTGTTGGTAACAAAGCAGATGTTACTGAAAACGATCTTCTTGAATTCTGGGAGAAGGATAAAAATGTAAATGTGCTTACATATTATCTTGAAAGTTTTGAAGCTGGAGAGAACTTTATAAAATATTTTATTGATGATAAGATTTCAAAGCCGGTAATAATTTTAAAGGGTGGAAGAACATCNAGNGGNATTAAAGCNGCTTCATCNCANACNGGAGCNCTTGGCAGCAGNGATAAAGTTGTNGATGCNGTACTTCATCAGTTTGGGATTATCCGTACGGATGATTTGAATGATATGTTTAATAC
>JGI20213J14113_1000224_pt1 | contig 12707 bp, 9 predicted proteins | sample WetSurMetagenome_3_FD_14113 | JGI IMG/M metagenome (IMG submission 14113) | reverse complement strand
CTCCTGAAAAGTTATACCGAAAGTTCTGAGCTGATTGTTAAAATCATTCTTCACTATAGCGGTTATTCCAGAAGAATCCAGGCCTCCGCTTAAATAACTGCCAACTGGTACATCAGCTCGTAGCCGAATCCGAACCGAATCCTTCATTAATTCCAAAATCTCACCGACAAATTGAGGAATAGATTTGTCGTTTTGAACAAGTTCCTCAGAGTGAGATAAACTCCAGTACCGATTTACCGATATGTTATTTCCCTTAGAAAATTTTATGAAATGACCGGGAGGTAATTCATTAATACCAGAAAAAGCTGTTCTCCCGGGGAGTGTTGTCCAGAAAGTAAAAATTTGATCTAATCCAACTGGATCGAATGATGTTTGTGAATCAGATATTTCAATAATTGCTTTCGCTTCGGAAGCAAATAATAGTCGGTCATTTTCAATCTTGTAAAATAAAGGAAGAATGCCAACCCGATCTCTTGCTGCAAAAAATTCTTTTTTATTTGAATCCCATATAGCAAAAGCAAACTGCCCGTTGAGATCATCGAGACACTTTTCTTTTCTCTCCTCATAAAGATGCAGTATTACTTCCGTATCAGTAGTAGTATAAAAACTGTGTCCAAGCTTAACCAAAGATTCACGAATTTCGGGATAGTTAAATATTTCTCCATTAAAAACAATACAGATGCTTTTATCTTCATTATGAATTGGTTGTGAGCCGCTATTAAGATCAATAATGCTAAGACGTGATTGAGCAAGCCCAATCCAATCATCAATATAAGCACCTGTTTCATCCGGGCCGCGATGACGCAAGGCATAAGTCATTCGTTTGAGATTATCGGTGTCTATTGGTGCAGGATTCTTAATATTTAAGATTCCGCTTATTCCGCACATTATGAGTGAGAGGTGTGGTTATTCTTGGATAGGATGAAACGATCAATTGCACTTATATCGGAAAAATTAGATTGAACAAGTTCATCATCAGCTACTTTAACATTAAAATTCTCTTCAATAAATGCTATTAATTCTAGTACACCAGTCGAATCGATAATTCCCTTTTCGAATAATGGAGTATCAATTGTAAGTTTATCTCTTTCGCCGAAAAGGAAATTATCTACAATAAAATCTTTTAATAATTCTTTATAATCATTCATATAATAAATTGATTTAGGTTTGGGATAAATTAATTGTGTAAATATATAATAAAATTAACGAAAACCGTGCCGTAAAAATTGAAGACTCAGATTAGGCTTAGGAAAAAAATAATTATAACCTAAGCATAATATATCTTCTTCATACATTATCCTGTTTTATTCAAATTGGTGCTGGTACAATTATTGGCCTTTATCTAGTTTCAAAAAAGTAAGATTTTATTAGAAATGGATTGTTATATGATTTTTTTTGATATTTGAAAGTAATTTTGAATTTTATTACTAATTCTGTATATCACCAGTGTGTCTTAATTTAAGAATTAAAGTCTCAAGATTTATTGGAAATCACAGTATATAAAATGTGATTGGTTTCGTATTTAATGTTTTCATCATCAATAGTGGACTTTTTTTTGAAATTATACATTTTTAAAATGAAATATCCAAAATCTCACAAATTATTATTTATAAATTTATGAAACTCGTCATAATATTAATAGTGTTGTGTACCATATCTCCCTTCGGATTTATTTACGCGCAAGATGATATTCAAATTGGCAGCACTGGAAGAACTAATGCTACTGGTGCACTTTATGATTATTCAAGTCCGTCCGCTGTAAATATTAAAGTACAATTATGGGGATATGTTAGATATCCAGGATTTTATATTATTCCTGCAGGGACGAGCATTAATGAACTTTTATCACTCGCAGGCGGACCCATGGAGGATGCAAACCTAAGTGACATCAGGGTAGTTAAAATCAAAGAAGGTTCTCAAACCGTTATGATGAAATATAATTATAATGATTTAGTATGGGAAGATAAATTAATAACACAAATACAATTTACCAGAATAGATGCTGGTGATATTATTGTCGTACCAGGCGAACCCAGGTATTTTGTCAGAGAGGATATTTCGTTTTATCTAGGTTTATTAACAGCAATTGCATCTCTCGCAGCATTAGTTATTAGTGTAATCAGTCTTACTAACTAGATATAATATACTATAATCAGTTTAGGATAATGGAAAATTTCAACATAGAGAAGTATCTGCATGGTGAATCCAAATCAATTAAGGATTACATTCTACTTATAAGAAACAATCTTAAGTACATATTCATTATCTCCCCCATTATAATTAGTTTGTCTGTTATTTACATTCTCATGGCAAAAGATATTTATAAATCATCTGCTACAATTAAAATAATTAAACAAGATGAAAATGTTCTTGAAAATACTAAACAACCAATAGATGAGGGGTATGGAGATAAATTTATAAAAAATGAAATAATGACTATAACAGATTATAGTATTAGAGAGAAAATTGCTGAAGTGCTTATTGATAGTTTTAAAAATACCCCAAACAAAAATCTATTCTATCTTGTTAAGTCAGCAGATGATAGAGGAAGTATCGGTCACAGACCTATTATGGAATTAGCTGGTTTATTGGGTGGCACGATATCAGCAGACCAAATTCAGGGAACTGATATGATTACAATATCAGCTGAATCTCCTTCTCCTTTAGAGACTGCAATAATAGCCAATACTTGCGCAATTGAGTATCAGAAATTAAATCTGACAATGAATAGAGAAAAATTGACTAATATCAGAAAGTTTCTAGAGCAGCAACGGGAAGAAAAATTTAATGAGCTAAAGAGTGCTGAAGATACATTAATGAAATTTCAGGAGAAAGGTGGAATTGTTGATTTAGACTTTCAGTCAACGGGACTAATTACTCAACTATCTCAGTTAGAAGCCCAGATAGAAGCAACTAAAATTGAATTGTCAACTTCAAACGAAATATTGAAACAGTATAAATTCTTTCTAAGCAAACAGGATCCCCAGCTTGTTGATTACTTAGAGAATCAAACATCTCAAGCTTATATTAGTGTCCTGCAGCAGCAGCTTGCTGAATTACAGGTCAATAAGGATTTAGCATTATCCATCAAAAGTCCAAATGTTGATATTTCGAATAAGATAAAAGAATTTGATCAGAGAATAGGCGAGTTAAAACAAAAATTAGATGCGGCGATAAGCAGCATAAAAACAGATGCTTTCTCTAGTAACCCAGAACAAGTAAGAGAACTTGCTCAAAAGCTAATAGAAGAAGAAATTAAGAACAATACGCTTTCAGTAAGATTAAATCAGCTGCAAACGATGACCAGAGGATATGAAGCGAATTTAAAAACACTACCAAAAACTTCCACTGAACTTTCACAATTCAAAAGAAACAGGGAGACTCTCCAGCAGCTGTATCTTTTAATTAACGATAGATACCAGGAAGCAATGATTAATGAGCTTTCACAATCAGGTAATGTTATTATTATTAGCCAGGGAGTTGTCCCCAGTTCACCATTTAAACCAAATAGAATACTAATTCTACTTTTTGGTTTATTCCTTGGACCTGGACTTGCAATAGGCTTGATAATTATTAAAAATTATTTCGANAATACAGTTAAAACACCTGAGGACATCGAAAAAAATAATATCAATTTTCTTTCATGGGTTCCTCAGTTCAATAATAATAATAAAAGCCAGGACTTCAATCTGGACTTAGTAGCTTTATATGAGCACGATTTACCTATCAGCGAGTCATTCCGGGCTATAAGAGCGCGCATCCAACATTCAAGGATTGAAAGCGAATTCCCTAAATTAATATTGGTTACATCTGCCGCTGAAAGTGAGGGAAAAACTTTTATCTCGACTAATTTGGCCGGAAGTTATGCCCAGTCGGGTAAGAAAACATTATTAATTGATTGTGATTTAAGAAGACCACGAATTCATAAAATAATGACCGGAAATAAAAAACCAGGACTAGCAGATTACTTAGCCAATAAAGTAAAATTAGACGAAATTATCAGGAAAACAAAAACGAATAATTTATTTTATATCACTTCAGGAACTCTCCCTTCCAATCCTGCGGAAGTATTAGAATCAGAAGCTATGAAAAACTTTTTAATTGAAATACGAGATTTTTTTGATCTGATAATTCTTGATTCTGCTCCTATCATTGCTGTGATCGATGCTGAAGTGCTTTCTACTTTTGCGGATGGGACTGTTTTAGTTATTTCTGCTGATAAAACTGAAACCCGACTGATGAAGGATGCAGTTAATTTAATTAAGCAAAATAATGTTTCATTTCTTGGTACGGTGCTTAACAATTTTGAGTATAAAAGCGGTTATGGCTACTATTACAAATATTATTATAACTATTCCAAATCATCTGACAAAAAAAGAAGGTTCAGAGGGGATAAAATAAATACCTGATTTTTAATTGAATTTCTTTTGAGGCGTACTACCTGATAGAAGAAATGAAATATAAATTCTTATTTCACAAATAGTATCAGCGGGTAATTGTTTATTTGTATCACACTTCATTTCTCCTCTTTATTTGAGACATAAATAGCTTAGAAATAATAATAATTTGTTTCATTTGAATATAATTTTGATGGTACAATTTTGGGAGATTTCGCCTTTTTAAGTTCTTCTAACGAATTTGAAGTTTAGCCTCATCATTGACTATAGTTATTGTATGGTTTTGTCTCAAATAGAATAACGATAAAATTAGTAATCAAACATTGTCATTTAAAAATTTTCAAAATATGATAATTATTTTTTTCAATAATTAAGTTAAAGAATATGAAAGCAGTAATACTAGCCGGAGGGCTGGGAACCAGATTAAAACCATTCACAGAGGTTATTCCTAAACCATTGCTTCCGATAGGAGAAAAAGCAGTTCTTGAAATACAAATCGAGCATCTTAAAAAACATGGATTCAATGATATTTACCTGGCTACAAATTATAAGTCTAATTATATTGAAAATTTCTTTGGAGACGGTTCCCGCTACGGAGTTAAACTTTTTATAAGTCGTGAAGAAACGCCACTTGGTACCGTAGGACCATTATCACTATTAAAATCAGAATTGACCGAACCATTTGTTGTAATGAACGGGGACGTATTAAGCAACATCAACTTTACTAATTTTTACAAGTTTGCAAATGAAAAGAATACTCTTCTTTCTATTTCAGTAAAGAAAATCATCATGCCGTATGATTTCGGCAATATCTTCTTTAAAGATGATTTTGTAGTTGAAATTGAAGAAAAACCGGATATTATTACTTATGCGCTTGCTGGTATTTATATTATGAAACCTGGTATATTCAGTTTAATTCCGGACAATAAGTATTTTGGTATGGATACTTTGATTAAAAACATGTTATCAGCACAATTACCAATTTTAAAGTATGAATTGAGCGAATATTGGCTAGATATAGGAAGAATAGATGATTACGAAATTGCACAGAAGGATTTTAATGATAATTTCTATGAAATTACAAAATGAATGTTTTAATCGCCGGACCAAAAAGGACTCACCTAGTGAAATAACTTCAAATAATTGCTATAAATACTATAAGTTATAAATGTTTTTAAGTAAAAGAGATCCTAATTTTTATTTTGGATATACTGAGAATTTGAATTCACGAATTGGGCAGCATAATAATGGTAAAACCAAATCAACCAAATATACAATACCACATGAATTAATTTATTTTGAGCTTGCTTAAATACAGATGATATAATAAAACATGAGAAGTATTTCAAAACATATTACGATAGAATGTTCATTAAGAAAAGTTTAAAAAATTATTAAATGAGGCTCAATTCCTATTCCATCGAGAAGGTTGAATCCGACTATATTAAGTCGAAGCGAAAACATAAGGATAATATATAAAGATACTTGTAACCTGAACTGGGGGTATGACCAGTAGAAAGACTTCAAATAATTACTGCGAAACCCTATTATTCCTAAATGCTTTTAAGTAATAAGAAGTCTGATTTTTATTATACAGCTTAATTCTAATCCTAAAGAACAGGTTGAACTCAGTTATATTAAATTTAAAGGAAAACATAAGCAAGAAATAAACTAACTTATATTATCAAATTTAAGAGAGCTATGAATACTGATTTTTTTCGAAAAAAATTACTTCACAAAATTTATAAAATATGTGCGGCATCTGCGGGATAATATCCTTCCAAAATAATATCAATACCGATCAACTATTAAAAATGACAAGGTTTCTTCGTCACCGCGGACCCGATGATGAAGGTTTCTTGCTTGCTGATATAACCCGGCAAGAAGCAAAATCATTTCATCACGATGAAACAATTGATAGCATTAAAATTAGAATTCCAAGATTCGAAAACAATTTCATTGCAAATCTCGGATTTGGGTTCAGACGCTTATCAATTCTTGACCTTTCCGAAAACGGGCACCAGCCAATGCAATTTGAAGATGCAGGATTGTGGATAGTTTACAATGGTGAGATATATAATTATATTGAAATTCGCGAAGAGCTTAGAGCAAAGGGATATAAGTTTAGATCAAATACAGATACCGAGGTAATTCTCAAAGCTTATCATTTGTGGGGCGAAGAATGTGTGCAAAAATTCAATGGTATGTGGGCTTTTGCCCTTTGGGATTCTAAAAATAAGAAACTATTTTGCTCAAGGGATAGATTCGGTATCAAACCTTTTTATTATTATTATGATCCAAATTCTCATTTCATTTTTGCATCAGAAATAAAATCAATACTTCAGATTATAAAACCAACACCAGATAAGCAATCATTATTTGATTCTTTTGCTAGTGGTTATTCAGATCATTGTGAAAGAACTTTTTTTGAAAATATTAAACAATTAAGAGGTGGACATAATTTAATATTGCTAAAAGGTGATTTAATAACGAAACGATATTATAAAATAAAAAACCAGCCTTGTGTGGATTCATTTGAAACGGCTAAAAAGAAATTTAGGGAAATACTTTTCGATTCGGTTCGAATAAGATTAAGAAGCGATGTTCCGCTGGGTTATGCATTAAGTGGTGGAGTTGATTCCTCTACTATTGTAGGAATCGCTTCAAAAATTAATAGCGGTTCTAATAATACGTTTTCTATGATTTACCCAGGTGACAATATCGATGAATCATTTTTCGTAAATAAAGTCATTAAGAAAACTAGCGTGAACCACCACTTCATTTCACCTTCAACGGAAGATTTCATAAAAGATCTGGATAAATTCATTTGGCATCAGGAAGAACCATTTATAGGCACTTCATATTTTGGAGAATTTAAATTAAGAGAATTGATAAGAAAAAATAATGTGACTGTTAGTCTTGAAGGACAAGGAGCTGATGAAATAATTACTGGTTATACTAGTTTACTGCTTCCATATTTTTTTGATGTAATTTCCAATTTTAGGTTGAAGATGTTTTTTGATGAATATAATCACTTTAAAGATTATTTAAGCAGCCCATTAAGAATATTAAAATCATACCTTCGGCGTAACGTAAAAACAGATAAAAATTATTTACAAAAAAAATATCTCTATTTAAGTGATGAGTTTTTTGTTGAAACAGATAAGGATGCATCTATTTTCGAAAATTTCAATTCGGGTTCCCATCTTAACGATACTCTCTATAAAATGCTTCTATATACATCTATTCCTCAGCAATTAGTTAGAGCAGATAAAAATTCTATGGCTTTTTCAGTTGAGTGCAGGTTCCCTTTTCTAGATTACAGATTGGTTGAATATGCAATTAATTTATCTTACGATTATAAGACTAAAAACGGATTTACTAAATATATTCTCAGAGAAGCAATGAAAGATTTACTGCCGGCAGCGGTTTACAGTAGAAGGGATAAAATAGGTTTTGCTATACCAAACAGTAGTTTAAACTCTGTTAAAATAAAGGAATATTTATACAGTTTAATCAGTAATACTAAAAATGAAAGTATTCATTTTGTAAATAAAAAATTATTCCTGGATGAATACTTTTCAAAGTTTGACGAAAATATATTAGACTGGAAGTTTTGGAAAGTCGTATCTGTAATTTTATGGTTTGATAAGTTTAATATGAATAAATAATAATATAGAATACTTCCATTAATTCTGAGGAAAGATTAAATGATTCTTTATCAAGAATCATTGGAAAATAGCTTTTAGTAACGGGGGATTGAGCTTTGTTGACCACACCCTTCTAAAAGAATTGTAAAAAAATAAATATTAAAACATATTAATCAATTATTGTTCAAAACATAGTAATAAATATTCTACTTATTAACTTAGGATTCATTCTTGTCTTTAATAAAAGGACTTTCAAAGGATACTTTAATTTATGGTGTTGGAAGTGTTATTCAGAAAATTATTGGCTTTGTTCTTCTACCTTTTTACACCAGAGCCTTATTACCTTCTGAATACGGTGTTCTGGATGCATTAACTACTTTAACTTTCTTTTTATCAACTATTTTTGGTTTAGGAATTTCTGGTGCAACTTCCCGTTATTTTTTTATAGCCGAAGGTGAAGTAGAAAAGAAAAAGTTATTATATACATCCGCAACTATTAGATTAATTTCATATTCAATTCCACTATTAATTTTAGTCTTTTTTTCTTCAAAAATTTCAATGCTACTTTTTAGTACTGAGGAATATTCTCTAGTAATCAAAGTTGCCGGTTTTCTTTTATTTTTTGCAGCTCAGCAAGATATCCAGTCTGCAATATTTCGTTTTTATCGTGAACCAGTAAAATTTACTTTTGTTGTCATAATAAAAACAATCCTTTATCCAGTTTCCGGAATAGTCCTAGTGGTAATCCTACACTGGGGTGTTCTTGGAGCGACCTTGGCTAATTTAATTACCTCAGTAATTACAATGGCTTTTGCTTATTTTTATTTTATCAGGAAGCAATATGTCCGTCAATTTAGCTGGGTATGGGCCAAGAAAATGCTCAAATTTGGTTTTCCACTTATATTTTTTAGCATATTAAGTTGGGTTAATGCTGTCTCTGACAGATTCTTCTTACTTTACTATAAAGATCTAAGTCAAATTGGTCTATACTCAATCGGGAACACCTTTTCTCAACCCATTTCGTTGATCAATGGGGCTCTAACTTTGAGTGCCTTCGTTCTTATATTTTCCCTTTATGGAGAAGAAAATGGTGATGATAAGCCAAAAACAAAAGTGTTTCTTACTAAAATATGGTACATATACTTAGCAATTACAGTATCTACTGCATGTATAATTTCCATTTTCAGCTACGATCTTGTTCTATTTATTACCACGCCAGCGTATATCGACGGTATTTCAGCTTTACCTTTTTTACTTTTCAGCCAGATATTGTACATGGGTACTGAATTAACCGGTAATGGAATGACATTAAAAGAACAAAGCAAACCGTATATCTGGATAATGCTAATTGCTGCAGCAACAAATTTTGGACTAAATTTTTATTTTGTTCCTAATTTTGGATTTGTTGGTGCTGCAATAACAACAATAATTTCTAATGTTGTTAATTTTATAATTTCTTATTATTGGTCACAAAAGGTATTCTATATAAAAAGAAGTTTTACTAAACCGGCAATTTATATTTTAATTGGACTATCGATTTCGATATTTTTTCCGTTCTATGAGTTGAAAGTTGGAGGGCATATATCTTATTTTATTAAAACGGCTGTTTTAATTACAGTTTTAACAATACCTTTTATTTTTAAGATGATTGATTATAATTCAATCTTAAATTTATATACTAAGTTAAAGCATAGAATTCCGTAATAGAAAAGTATAAATTAATTATTAAGTGAAATACTTTAATTAAATAAGGAAAGAGACTCCAGGAAATAAGAATTTATCAAGAATTTAAAATTACAATGAAACTACTCCACTCTATGAGCTAATAGAGCAATATCAAGAGGTATCTAAATCTTTAAGATTTAGAAAAATTAATCAAGAAAGAAATTATGACGAGAAAATATCAGATCTGTAAAAATTGTGTAATGGATACCTCTGACCCAGAAATAGTATTTGATGAAAATGGTGTCTGTAATTATTGCGGGAGTTATAATGAAAGAAAGAAAATGTTTACAGTAAAAGAAGAAGATAAGCCTAGACATCTTCAGGTTATTATCGACTTCTGTAAGAAAAAAGGTAAAGGGAAAAAACACGATTGTATAATTGGGGTTAGCGGAGGTGTAGACAGCACTTATGTTGCATACAAAGTGAAGGAGCTTGGTCTAAGACCTCTGGCTGTGCATCTTGATAATGGCTGGGATGCCGAACTTGCAGTTTCAAATATTCATAATGTTTTAAAGAAACTGGATATTGAACTTTATACACATGTTCTCGATTGGGAGGAATTTCGATCATTGCAGGTAGCTTTCTTGAAAGCTTCTACACCTGATTCAGAAATACCATCCGATCATGCAATAGTTGCTTTGATGAAATCTATTGCTGCAAAAGAAGATTTACCTTTGATTTGGGGAGTTAATTTCAGTTCTGAGGCTATTTTGCCAAGAGCCTGGTCTCAAGGTCATATGGACTGGGGTTACATAAAAAAAGTTAATGGGTTGTTCGGGACCAAAAAATTAAAAGATTTTCCCCATTACTCTGTTTATACACGAATATACTGGAACAGGATAAAAGGATTGAGAATTTTTGATTTATTAAACTACATAAATTATGATAAAGAGAAGGCAAAGAAATTTTTAATAGAAGAGCTCGGATGGAGGGATTATGGCGGTAAGCATCACGAATCTATTTATACAAAATTTTTTCAGGCTTACATTTTGCCAACTAAGTTTGGTTTTGACAAAAGACGTGCTCACCTATCATCGTTAATTTTAGCCGGACAAATGACGCGTGAAGAAGCTCTTGCAGAACTCACAAAATCCCTTTATGATGAAAAGGAACTTCAGGAGCATCTAGTTTATGTACCTAAAAAGTTGAGTCTAACTAGAGAAGAATTTGATGAAATTATGAACACACCACCAAGAATGTACGAAGAGTTTTCTCCGAAATTTCCAAAAGTTATTTATAATGTAGAAAATAAAATATTTGATTTCTTAATCAGCGTTAAAAAGAAAGTGCGTAAACAACTTGGCAAATATTGACCGTTGTGACAAATGCCCAATTATTACTGATGTCTTCCCGTTTGCAAGGATATTATTATGTCTTTAATGATAAACCTGTCGAAAGGCACATTGATTTATGATATCAGAACATTACTGCAAAAAGTTATTGGCTTTGTACTCTTACCATTTTATATTCGAACTCTGTTAACCGCCGAATATGATATTCTTGATACTCTGGCGACCTTAATATTCTTTGTATCAACGATATTCATTTTAGGACTTATCGGTGCAACGTCTCGCTATTTCTTTATTGCCGATATTGAGAAAGAAAAAAAAATTATTATATACCTCTGCTACATTAAGGGTTTTCTCTTTCTTTGGCGCATTATTGTTTTTTATCCTATTTTCATCCAAAATATCCGTAATGGTTTTTGATACCAACAAGTATTCAGTTTTAATATTGTTACAATTTTACCAACACCTAAATACATTGCAAGTATTCGGGCAATACCATTATTGATTTTTCAGTCAGATCAGCTAATTTAGTGCGGATTTTTACTGGGAATGTAATGACTTTTAAGGAACAGAGCAAACCTTGTATATGTATTATGTTAATTGCTACTAGAACTAATATTCTCTTAAATTTTTATTTGTAACTAACTTTGGTTTTGTAGGAGCTGCGGTAATCACAATAATATCAAATATCGTTTACCTTTTTATCACATATTTCTGGTTACAGAAAGTTTTTTATGTAAAAAGAAGTTTAATAAGAGCTGTATTATTTATCCCTGTTACATTATCAATATCTATTTTTTCCCCCTTCAGTGAGATGAAAATAGACAAACAAATTTCCTATTTAATTAAGACGGCAGCCTTCCTGTTGACAATATCTTTACCGTTCTTTTTTAAGCTGGCCGATCTGAAACAGATAGCAACATCATTAACAGGACTAACTAAACAATTAAAATCCGTATAGTAATACTGTGCATTCTGTCATATTGTTGTTTACAGAGAAAGTAAAAAATTTAGATTGTGTTATTCCATTCTTGCCCAATTATTCTTTTAAACATTGAATTATGTACAAAGCTATTTTTATCGACAGAGTTTCTGAATATGGTAAGGGTTATCCATCATCAATTAATGATGGTGATAATTACTTTACTTATGGCTGGGCTGGAATAAATGCAAGAAAATTTAAGCAGTATAACCCAACAGTAGTTGTTGAATGTTGGAAAGCTGATCACAAGGCAAAACAAATCTATACAAAAGAAATATCTAGTGTTAAATTCAGGATTTATCCGGCATTCCATATAAAATATTTCGGCGATTATTCAAGGAGTCTTATAAGTGACTTGCAAAATGAACTTGGTAAAAATGTACCAACTATTATTCATATAACGAACTTCAGGCACTTATTGTTCTATAGTTTAGCACCGCGCTTAAAAGATTTTCCTCTTGTTGTACAGAATAATGGTGAATCTACTTCAATATATAAGGCTATAATTTCCAGGGGTATAAAAAGATTATTGTACTCTTTCCAAAAGCGAATTGAAGAAAAATCATTTTTTAACATAGACTTACTATATATTCTGGATGATAGTATCATATCTTATTTACCATATACCAACGCTGAAATCAAAAAACAAACACTTGGTGTTCTT
>JGI20213J14113_1000221_pt1 | contig 12736 bp, 10 predicted proteins | sample WetSurMetagenome_3_FD_14113 | JGI IMG/M metagenome (IMG submission 14113) | reverse complement strand
TTACTGAGGTAATTTTATCTGTCCGTTGTTCTTCATCTATCAATTTATTTTCATCCACTTAATAGGAGCGTGCATGGAAAATCAAGAATACAAACCAATGACCATCGGGGAATGGCTCATCACTTTCATAATAACTTATATTCCTATAGTAGGGATAGTAATGTTATTTGTTTGGGCATTTAGTGAAGGGAACCATCCAAGTAAAAAAACGTGGGCTCAGGCAACATTGATTCTTTTCGCAATTGCAATCGTACTCGGTATTATATTCGCCACAGTCATCATTTCTTTGATTGGCAGTATGTTTGGAGCAATGGGCAGCTATTCATAAGTTTAAAAAACATTATTTGAAGTGAGGGCTTAATTGCCCTCTTTTTTTTATTGAAAGTTTTTCTGAATACTATTTCCTAAGTTGAGTAGTAAGTTTTTATTTATTTTGTAAATATTCATCAGAATAATTCATCCGGGGATATCAAAAATTAATTCTAATCAGAAAACCAGTTCATCCAAAAAGCGTTTTGACTTTATTGATCAGTTCAGAGGCTTTGTTGGCATTTTAATGCTTCTGGGTCATTGTTCCTATTACTTCAACTCTATCTGGCTTCATCTCGATCCTGCCGACCCATTACTTCCAAACTGGGAGCAATTTGTTCTTAGATATATAGGATACCTCTGCGCACCAGGTTTTTTGATGATGAATGGTGCAATGGTTTGGTGGACTTATAAAAACAGGATTGATAAAGGAGCCGCTGACTGGAATGCGCGCTGGCATTTAATACAACGTGGACTCTTTTTAGTTTTAGTACAGGTCACCTGGGTGAATTCGTCCTGGGGTGGGTTTACTGAATTTAAGCCTGAACACCTGGGTATAATTTCTACAATTGGGATATCAATGATCCTGCTTACACTGATTATAAATTTAAAATGGGAGACTCGCCTCGGTATAGCATTAGTTATACTATTGATCCATCCATTCCTGCTTAACATCACTTACAATCCAGAAGTTTATTGGCAGCAAGTTCTTATGCAAACATTTATTGATTCAGGTGATTTCAATAAATATCCGGTATTGCCTTGGTTTGCGCTGGCTACTTTAGGCTCGGTGATGGCGACCGGCTGGTTACAGGGATGGAAAACAGTTAATAAGAAAATAATTTTCAGTCTGGCAATCGGATTAACTTCTATTTTAATTGCAACACTTATCCGTATGGAAAGAGGCTTTGGAAACATATTTCCATTTTCGGATTTTGGATCATATTCATTTTTCCTTGACCAAAAATATCCGCCAAGTCTATATCACAATCTTTGGTTCTTTGGATGGGTCGTTGTCGGCGTTGGTATTATTATCACAATCAACAAATCATTTCCAAAACTCCTGAATTTTCTCTCAATCGTTGGCAGAGTGCCTCTCTTTTTCTACTGCGTCCACATAGCGATACTTGGGATAATCTCTAAAAGAATTGGTTTGTTTTATCGTGAAGGTGAAGTAGTCGAAACATTAATCGGTTTTGCCATAATGCTGATCGTGATGCTTCCATTAGCAAAATGGTTCGGTGGTGTAAAGCAGCGAAGTAAAAACTATATCGTAAAATTGATCTAATGAATAGAGTAATTTACAAATCAATTAAACGTTTGGCACTTATCTTTTGCTTAGCAACAATTCAGATATTTTTTACTTCCGGATGCTCGAGCCGTGAAGAAAAACCTGTAGTTTTGAATGACTCGACTATAGTTTATCCATCAAAATATAAAAATGAATTCCAACCAAGGATTACTCTCAGTAATAAAATAAGCAAGAAGACGGGTAAGCCAATCAAACCAGCAACAGTATTTAAGTTACAAGAGCAAGCAAAATTATATGCAAGTGTTGAATTGGAAAACCAGGAAAGTATGAATGAACGAGAATTGATGTTCCATATTGACTGGATCGATTCAGCCGGGAATTCTTTTTACAAAAAACGAATCGATTTCTCTCCTGATGACTCATCTTCAAGTATAACGGGCTCCATTTCCATATCACCTAAAAAAAGAAAAGTTGGGAGCTATACGGTTTGTGTTTATCTGTTCCGTGAATTAATTGCAGAAAAGAAATTTCAACTTGTAAAAACAATTACTGATTCAGTAACGGTCAAAAAGAAAAACAAATCTAAAAGTAATGTTGAATTTGTAAAGACTGTTAATAAAAAGAAAATATTAAAACCAAAAATTAAACCGGAAAGCATAAAGGCAAGCATTATTTTATGCAGAAAGGTTAGCAAGAAAACGGGCAATCCAATCGGGGCGGCGACGATATTCACGCTTAAGGATAGTGCAAAGGTAAAAGCAGTTGTAAGTATTGAGAAGAAGAATATAAAAACTAATGAACAAATGAAATTTTATTTTGATTGGATCGGACCGGATGGTAAATCGTTTTATAAAAAACGTGTAGTTTATACAACCAGCAATCCATTCTTTACAATCTCCAACTCAATTTCAATTTCACCGGAGAAAAGGAAAACAGGCAACTATATTTTAAGAGTGAGTTTTCGCAAAAAAATAATAGTTGAGCAGAAATTTGAACTGGTGGCTCAGACTAAATCGGAAAACTCAGAGCTACGGAATTGATATAATCACCAAACCTTCAGATTCATCTGCTACATAAACATACTTATCGTCAACAGCCAGACCCATTGCTAGTTTAGTTTCAACCGTACCAATACGAACAGGAGCTGATAAGTTTGAAACATCAAAAATCTGCAAACCCCTTTGACCCGTAGTAACATAAGCCTTATTGTTTATATAAACCACTTCCTTCGCATAACCACCTGTCGAGTAACTTCCAATTATCTTTACATTCGCTGAATCCGAATAATCAACGATAAATAGGCCACCAGTTCCACAAGCAAGGAATGCAACCGGCAGGGTTGGATGATCATCAACATCTTCAGCATAACCTGGTGTATCTACCCAGCCAGCCATTGGATAAGTTCCCCATCCATTTTGTAATTCAGAAATATTGAAATGAGAAAAGCCCATCTCGCCACAAGCAACAAGTAAATAATTTCGATCAGAAGTTACGCAAACAGCTGAAGCGAAACCTGGAGTACTGGTTTCTCCTCTTAAATCGGGATAAGTGGGATAGCTTATATCAGAGATTTTAAATCCATATTCTCCAATAGCCGTAAATAAAAAATTATCACGGATGTCAAATCCTTTGGCAGGTTTAAGACCAAGGTTTGTAGCGGTAACTATAGGATTAAGTGGGTCGATTGCATCAACTACCGAAACACCGAATGCTCCTGCTGATATATAAGCTACCGAGTCTTTAACTGCAACCTTATTACTATAACCTTTTAAATTCTGAATTATGCTTGAGAGTTCTTTAGGTGCCTTGGGATTAGAGATATTGACTATTATTAGCCCGCCTTCGCCCTGGGTTACGTAAGCGATAGTATCATGTACCACAACATCCTGAGCATATCCTGGAGTTGAGAATTTACTTACAATTTTATATCCACCATCTCCGCCGATTATTGATTCGGGTTCATTTGGTGAACCGCAGCTTACCAGGAAAGCCAGGCTTAAAAACAAAACTATATAAAAAATCTTTTCCATTTTAATTCTCATAATTTTAAGTGAATTATATTTTAAAACTTTATTAAATAATTAAAATTGATACCTATGCGGTATTGTGTATAATCTTTCTCATTAGAGACATATTCCCTGTTAGCCTCTGCAGATGTACTGGCCTCTCTCCCAAACCAATTATAAAAAACAGTTGCCGAAAAGTTTTCCATCAGCTCTATATTATAATTAGCATAGAAACGATAATTGTAGTCATATCGTCCGGCGTGGAGCGGATCCAATTCCAGGTAATGCTCTGTTGTATAAAACGCTCTTAAATATTGAACATCAATACTAATGTCATTATTCAGGGAAAAAATTTTGGGCAGCACATAATCAAGGCCAGCAAAATATGCATGTTCATAATTGGTAGCATCAGAATCGTCAGAGTCTGATTTAATCTCATTAGGCTCATCGTACCCCTTAGCGTCAGAAGTTGTATAGAAATAACCAAAGTTGAAATCAAGATTTTTGAACAATGATTGATAAATTCTAAAGCCGTACATATAATCATTACTGTCATATTCTGTATTTGACTCATCTAAGTAATATCTATCGTACGTAAAGTAAAGACGAGCCCTTGTGGTTTTCCACGAAAAGATATGTTGAAGCCAGAAACTAAAATCATCCTTTGAAAAAATGTATGGTCGAAATGTTTCTGGGGTATAACCATAATACTTTACCCAGTCATCATCCCGGAAATGCCGGACATAGAAGCTCGGTAAATAAGAATATGAAGCTGAGAACGATGTAGAAGTTGTAATATATTGACGAAGAAAGATATTATATGTTTCCCAGGTTTTTATAGAATTATAAGTATACGCATCGGAGTCATAACCAGCTCCCATTATTGTTTTTAAATCACCAATAAATTCATCAGAATAAGTTAACCCGATTGAATACCCCCACACAAGATCATCAGTTGTCTCGATGTGGAATCTTCCTTCATCTTCCCTGTTCATAAATCTATCAATATACTTCTCTGAATACTTTAAAATGTTGCTGTCATAATATGGTTTTATAGATAGACTAAGTGCCCATTTATCCACCTTTTTTTTCTGTGGTGTATCACCTGCAAAAACTTTTTCATTTATAGTGATTGAAAACAAAAGCAGATAGCACACAAGAATATGCATACTACTGAGGGATTTTATTTTTTTTAAACAGTTCAACAATTAATATGCTTCCAGCTTAATATCTTTTTTAGGAAAAAGAATCCTGGCAAGGATTGAATTTTTGTCCAACGTACCTATTTCATAATTGTGCGTACCGGACGGAACATTTATCACTATCTCGTTTGCTTTTCCCGGCGTCTTTTTTTCATCTCGTTTATATTTTGCAACATCAGAGCGATCAGTACAAAGCATGTAAGTGTTTTTTACATTCTTATCTTCTTTGACTACTATCCTATAACTTAACTTTCCTTTCATCCGGTAATCAAACTCAACACGATTCAGAATTCTCAAAATAGTTGGACCGTTAATTTTCACTTTTAATGGTTTAATGGAAGAATACCGATAGTACGAAACGACATCTTCATTTGTAACAAGATTTACTGGTTCGTTTGGATACATTGGAGATAAAGAAACCCAATCAATTTTCTTTTCCTTAATTTCTGTAAATAATGCCCGGGTGCAAATTTTTGAGTTGTCTGATCCGCTCCAAAGTTCAATAGTATGTTCACCGCGAGATAATTCTATAATGATATTTTCTCCAGCAGATGGAAATTCAGGTGAGTTATCTTTGAACGAGGCTTTATTATCTGGCTTTACACTGCTAAATTCTACTTTAATTTTATCAGCACCATCCATTCTGTAGTAAACAGTATAATTCAAACGTCCTTCGCTTTGAGAGTTTAATTGAGCTCGGGTAATAATTTTTAATTTGCCAGGACCTCTAGTTGTTAACGCTGATGATTCACTGGCTGATAAGGGATAATATTTATAACTTTTTCCTGATACGATAATTGAAATGGAGCCATTCGAATATTTTGGGACGAGCACTTTAGTTTTAGGTGCAGCAAATCCTAAAACGCTGCTGACCAAAAAAAACATAATCAGTAAAGACAAGCTATTTATTTTTTTAATATTCATATAAATTAAATTTTAAAATCAGGAAATTACAGTTCCAGTTCTGCTTCTTTTAGAGGAATGTTTACCTGTTCTGTTCCAAGCCGATGCCGCTTTCTTTCCATAAAGAAAACAAAAGAAACAGCTATAACTAAGAAAAGGGTCACCCCAACCGTAAGAAAGACACTATATCTTTTTTGAATAAAGATTTCACCCTCACCAGGACGGGGCAATGGAGTTGGATTTGCCGGAAGTCCATATTCCTGAGCAAGCTGGTTCACATTTAAAAGATGAATAACAGGAATATTTTTTTCAGCCATTTGAATCAGTAATCCTCTTACGGGAAAATTTTTCATCGGAAGAGTCTTGGATAAACCGCTGGGTATGAAATTAGCGTTTTCAATTGAACCAATGCTCGATATTCCGCCGCCGACATTTATGAAGGCTTTTATTCTATCTTTCTTTCTATACTTGTTATATAATTCAAGCCTTTTTTGAATGCTGTTTTCAAGATGCTCTTCATTAATAAACTCAACATTGTCTCTTTTAATTGCGTCAACTATAAGTTGTCTTCCTTCCGGACTAAGTCCTCTACCTCTATCAAGTCCACCTCCAATCGAAGCTGCAACTGATTTGTTTTTGAATACCCCCGCATTGAACAATACCCTTTCCATATCCAGCCATGTATAATATGGATCATTAGCGCCCCAGTTAGAAGCACCAACAGATGTAATGATTATTGGCTTCAGTTTCAAGGTTTGAACAGCAGAATGAACCGCAATATTCAATCCTGGAAAAGATCCTGTGAAAGCAACTGCCACGACATCATTTTTTTCGAGGTCAGCTTCCTTTAGCATATCAACTACAACTGCGGCAAAATTAGGATTAGTTGCTGTTAGCTTTGCTTCAATGTATCCGCGATCAGTAGTAATCGGTGTAACATCCTGACCAATTAATGCAGTTTCATTCGGATCGTTTACAACATCTACAAAAACTCCTTTGTGCATTCGGAATTCTTTAAGATACTCGGTAGCTTCTTTAGCAAGTTTAGAAGCCTCAATCTTTTGATCGTACCATTTAAGCTTAACATCTTCCTTGCCATATTCAACAGCAAGGAATGCCATTAAAGCTAATAGTGCTAAAACGCTTAATACTGTTTTTGAACCTGCACTTAAATTATGCATCTGAATATGAGTTTTCTAAAAAAATTAAGTGGGCAGCAATTCGCCGTTAAATATTATTATTACAATTAATCTCACTAAAACTGAAGTGATGAATAAGACACATAAAGTTTTGTAAATACCTTGCTTACCAAACCAGTGAGCAATTAAGCCGGGGACAACCCAGCCAACAGCCTGCAATTGAATTATATTAGAAGTCAAGCTGATTACCAAAAACTGCCTGGAAAAATTTGCAAGCAGGCAACCCACCAAAAGACATATCACCATTTGTCTTCTGCCATACAAAAAAGTATAATGGCCTAATATTTTAACAATCAGATATGTTGATAGGCTGACGAGAATAATACCGATAAGCCTGTCCGGATGTGAAAGCTGTAAAGCAATGTAGCCTGGTACAACTATTCCTCCGGCAGCTAATCCGAATACTTCATATGAAAGCAAGCTAAAAGTTAATCCGAGTGTAATTGCAAGTTCAACCATATACTACACTCCTGTTCTCAAAGAAGTCAGCAACTTTTCCGCCCATACCTCCCATATTTCCAATTGCAACAACAGTGGATTGATCAGTTGTATAAGCCAGTAATGCCTCAAAGACTGCTTCCGGCTCAGTCCAGCCTAAGTTAACAATTTTGTTTCTTTTAATTCCACTAGTCACTGCCAATTCCTCAACAACCTCGGCTGACTGCCCGATTAAAATCAAATAGTCAAATTGATCTTTTAAATCTGACCCAATCATTCCCGTCAACTGTCTTGCCCTGTCCAAACGATCCTGTCTTGTATTAAGCAAAATTATTTTTACACCGCGGAATCCAATTTCTTCTTTGACTTTGTTCCATATCATCAAAGTTGATTGGGGATCATTTGCGGCAAAGGCATTAAAAAAGCTTATCTTTTTCTGAAATACATTCACGATTGAACGCTTAAGAGCACCGGCATCAGGAATAGCTTTATACATTCCTTTCAATGCAATTTTTCTTTCAATGCCAAGATGTTCACTAACTGCAAGTGCAAGAGCAACATTTTCTTTATGCTCTATATAGCTGAAACCTTTCATCTCGTCTTCAGTTACAAGATTTTCATTAGCTAAATGAATACTTGAATGTCTTTTCTCCGATATTTCTTTAAGCTTATAAAAAAGATTTTTTTCCGCAGTAAATAAGTCTCGGTTTTTCGGAATTGTATTTCCAAGAGCTTCAGCAATTTCAGGAAGAGTGTAACCCATAACATCAATGTGGTCCAACCTTACATTGGTAATTACACCTAATGTAGAATGAAGCATTTTAGTTTCAGTAATCCATTGATACTGGGGCTGAACTGCCATACACTCCATTACAATCGCCTGAGCATTTCTATTTGATGCAAACTTAACAATAGATAGTTGCTCAATAATGTTAGCATCTGCTTTACGGTAAATAGCAACTTCGCATCCATTATCTAAAATTAGTCTCGGATAAGTTCCGGTAACTTTTGTGATTGTTTTAATACCGCCCTCGCGCAGTGCAGCACCAATCAATCTGGTAACACTGGATTTACCTCTTGTTCCATTTACGTGGATTCTTATCGGGATTGAAAATATTCTTTTTTGATGGAGAGCAAACTCAATCAAACCATAGAGAGATAATACTATAAACACTATCAATAAAACTGTAAAAACGTACATATCAAATCACTGTTTCTGAAAAATCATAACGCTTCAAATCTATTGAAGAAATTTTTTACTGATGGCTATATATTCTTATTTACTTTAATAGTATCATCTTTCTTGTCTGGACAAAACTTTTCGCCTGTATCCTGTAAAAGTAAACACCCGAACCAACCTTCACACCGGAACTGCTTTCACCATCCCAGATTGTTTGGTATTTGCCAGCAGATTGATTTCCTTCGTACAGGGTTTTAACCAGTATACCGTTGATGTCATATATGCACAATTTAACAAATGCCGGCTCAGGAATTGAATAGTTAATTCGCGTTAAAGGATTAAACGGATTCGGATAGTTTTGCTCTAAAATATAATTATCAGGTATCCCCGTAAACTCATCATCATTTTTAACTGAAACGATAGTTGGAGCAATTGTTGTAAACTTTAAAGCATAGTTATCCCGGACTTCAGTTGCAGTAACATCATAAATATCATCAAAGACATATTGAAGCGCGACAGTTTCAGTGTTGTCCTCTGTACCAATTGTACATCCACCCGGTTCTTCAACTTTTTTGTACTGGAAAATAATTTCGCCATCACCCGTCTGAGTTGGATAGAATGCAGGATCCAATAATAAAATCTGGAAGGTTTCTTTATTTAGTGTATCAACAGCATGTCTGACATTATCCCATTCAACAACATATCTATGATTAGCAGCATCATTATAATAATATATCTTGCCAGTTTCATTAAGATAGGTTGAGAAGAGATCATCCCAGAAAACACAGACCATATTGTTAATATCATCCTGTTTTGGCAGAGGAAAATTCTGAGGAGCTACTTGTGTCCCGCTGCCTAAAGCTATCCAGCCATCAGTACTGATTCTAAGCTGCGAAAAGTTATTGCCATAGTATTTAAAGTTAAACGGAAGTGTAAAGGTTTGTGTTAAATTACCAACACCGTTTGGTCTGGAGAATAAAGTTCCAATTGTTTTTATTTCAAACCAATTATACTGCGGTGCTTGATTAAATAATATATCATCGCTTGAGTAAGCATAATATCCATAAGCATCAGGCCCTGTTGGATCATAACCAGAAGGTTGTGCAACCGGTATTGTGAATAAATTAAGTTTCGAATATGGATATAAACCATTTTGCGTTGAAAGTAAAATTGAATATAAAGCTTCGTACTGTGCAGGACAGTTTTCACTTACCTTAACAACAAAATAATCCTGATCATTAATTGTACTGCTGTCAGGTAATAGTGTACTAAAAGTTCCAATGGAATCAATTATAGTTATAAACTCGTCATTGCTTCGCAAAATTCCCCTTACATCGGGCGCAATATCATCTCCCTGATTTTTAATCTTTAAGAATACTTTTACCGTTTCGCCTGGATCCATTCGATAATTTCTTAAAATATTTCCCTCATCATCAATATAGTTTTCAATATAAGCTAATTGGCATCCATGGACAGGTACGTTCCAGTAATAAACCCAGGATGAGGTTGAACTTGTTACACTCAGTTTGAATGATATTACGAATCCAACCGGGCATTCCGGTTTGACATAAAATTGATATGGTGCCCCGGTCACTGATTGCTCCGGTCCAATATTTCCAAAGCTAACTGGATCAGTCGTCACAACCTGGATGTAATTAAGAGTATCGATTACTGATAAGGTAGCTGTAACATCGTTGGCTGTTTGCGTACCATAATTCTTTAAAGTAAAAGTGATCGTACCATTCTCATTTGGATTTACTAACCCATCAAGATTCCCATCAATATCAGTAACCGCAGGATTACCTAACAGACCAATATTCTCAACTCCTTGAACCACCTGTATTGTACCTTCATATGGTATTACGGTTTCTCCACGTACGGCAATATTTAGTTGCCCGACAGAAGCAGGTGTTATATTTAGCATAGCCACTCCACTTATATCCGTAAAACCAACAGCATATACGTCATTTCCCGAAATGCATACTTGTGCATTTGATACCGGCAAACCGGAACCTGTGTATTCAACAATTACCTGAACCTGATTAAATCCAGTCACAATAGTATCCGGACGGGAAACACTAATATTCTGAGGTACATTTTTCCATACATGCAAACTGGGATCGCCAAGAACATGATAAATCTCGAAATGGTATCTTACCCATGGATCGCTGTTACCATATACCAGATACATAAACATTTTACCATTAAGCAGCGCCTCCCCCGGGCTATCCATAGCCTGTGAACCTATGCCTGATTGCGGAAACATTCCCAAGTAGATTCCCATATCTATCCTATTATTATAAGCAGTATGAGTATTAGAGGTAGGACCCACAAAAGCACAGGCACCTCTTGGTGCGGTTACTGTTCCTAGCTCCAGCCATTCTTCACCAAAACAATTTCCACCGTTTGCATTAAACATCGCAACACCGCATCCGATACTGGTTACAAATGTTAACTTCTGTCCATTATTTAGTGAAGTGACATCGGAAGTTTGAAATGGAATACAACCGTGGTCTGGTGCCCATCCGGATGACCATCCTTGTCCTCTGTAATTCAGATAGCTTCTCCCCTCATTAATCTTATTTTTAATTGTAGTTACATTTCCATTACAGGGATAACTATCCCACACAGAATCGACAGAAGTAAAATTTCCGAACTGCAGCATTTGGTTAGCAGTAAATCTCTTTGTTGTTCTCATAGATGGAAATTCACTATCAGCACATACCAGACCCTTTTTAAACCAATCAGTACTCTGGACATATGGAGTCTTCTCATAGCCTTTGAATTTACTAATCATTTCCTGCAATTTGTTATCAGTCTCATTAGTAAACCTGCCAATCATCATTTCAGGGAAGTAATCATTTCCTACTATTTCAACAAAGTAATCGTCATAGGGAAACGTCCAGCCATCCAAGGTAATTGTTTTATAAGGAGCTATACCTGCATCACCGACAATAAGAATGTGTGTTGGAGGAACATCCCAATTATTATATGCATCTATAATGTGGTTTTTGACTGCAGTATAATTATTAGCTGTAGCACCTATCTCACTAAATTTTGTTGAGTGTATGTAAGTACCTGTTTCGTGCTTCCAGTTCGCGTAGGTCTGGAAGCTATTGTAAAATGCATCAGGCATTATACACAGCATTAAATCATAACCTTCTTCCATTCCATTGTATCTTCTTTGCAATACTTCATTATAATTAAAAATAAAATTTCTGTAGAGTTTGGCAAATGAAGGAGCAATTGGTCTATCAGGCGTTGTCTTGGGGTTGATGCCTGAACCTGGCGTATACTTTACTCTTATTGTGATTGAAGATACTGCTTGAATCTCGTGTTTAGCCGGTGAATATCTGATAGGAAAAATTGAAACTCTTGCAATTCGAAAATCTCTGAATACAGCGGGGTCATCAACTTTTACAAAATTAGCTGGATAAACATCATCGGAATTATATGCATCAAGGTTTTCAATATATGCAGTCTCAGGTTTTCCCTCTTCCCAGCTCTCTCTTGCAGGTGGAACATTAATATTTTTAAATGTTTGAACCGGACCTGTTTCCAGAACTTCAAAAGCTGCCAGTCCTTCATTTGGGATTGCCAGAATTTTAGCAACGTTTGGAATTTCAGGATAACCAACTTCCGTTGTAATTCCATCAGCATCAAAACTTATTGAATGATAAGTCTTTCCTTCGACAGAAAATTCTTTTATATAAAAACCCGGGAGGTCAACTTTTATGACAGTACTATTAGCGTCATCGCTTATGAGTTGAACAACAGGTGGTGAATCAGGAATGGAGTAATTATTGATTGATACCCATTGTGCAGTAGTAATGGATTGCAACAAAACAATTACAAGACAACTAAGTGATTTTTTATTTATCATCACTTTATCTCCCTATGTAGTATTTAAATCAGTGAAAAAAGTTGTTTTTCAAACGGATGCGATTTGCAATAAAGATTAGCAAATCAATTATTAAAATTAGCTGTAAATTTTGTTGATAACAACAATTGCTACATTTTAAAAATCACGATATGATTAAAATCTACTCAATTTCTATTCCTGAAATTTCTAGGTTAAATAAAAGAATTTATAGTAATTTTCTTATAAAACGGAATTTTGAAATGGGAATTACTTGATTTGAGAGAAAATTTATCTCGTCAACCGTGGCGGATTATAATAACATCACCGTCTTTAACTATATACTCCTTTCCCTCTAATCTCCAGGTGCCTTGTTCCTTAGCTTTAA